>Ga0137366_10000755_pt1 | contig 22532 bp, 24 predicted proteins | sample SagtaG_8_FD_104938 | JGI IMG/M metagenome (GOLD analysis project Ga0137366, IMG submission 104938) | Vadose zone soil microbial communities from Sagehorn Ranch, Mendocino, California, USA - Sage1_L_60_16 metaG | ecosystem: Environmental > Terrestrial > Soil > Vadose zone | place: USA...
AGTTCGCCGCGTAGACCTGATAGGAAGTCTGGTAGGTCAGTTCAGCGGTAGCAATGGTACGGACCGAAGCCGCAGCTGACGACTCGTTAGCTGCGATACGAGCGCGCAGCAAGTTTGGAATTGCGATGGCGGCGATGATCAGGATGATCGCGACCACGATCAGCAATTCGATAAGTGAGAAACCCTTCTGTTTCCGCATTTTTCCCCTCGTCTCCTAGAGAACATTAAAACTTTATGGTCTGGATGACCAACTGGCATGTATGTTCGCATTTTAACGTCCATAGGGCGTAGTTACCAAGGTGATCGGCGCAAGCGGTCTAGATGGTTTATTTTCAGAATCGAGCTGATCTTCAGTAATCAGTAGTCACCCCAATGGGGCTGTCAGGTATGCACCCAAATGCTGGCGAATTTTGTCGTTCGCTGACATATTTTGTCAGATGGTAGGCTATGAGCTATGGATCCTGCGACCCGGTTAAAGTGGCTCTCCCATACTAACGTGCAGGCGAAACCGGCGGCAGCTGCGGCTTTTGCGCACTCTCGAATTCATGAGATTCGATCTCCGGATTCACTGGCAAGAGGCTGATCCGGCCGAGAGATTACCCGCAAGAAGCATCTCGTCTTCCGAGGCCTACAGGGGCAACACCTTCACCACCACACAAGTCACGTCATCATGTTGAGGGGCTGTGCCAACAAAAGCGTCCAGGTCGGCCATGAGTTGCCGTAGCAGATCGTTCGGACTGGAAGTGCGGTTCGCATTCAGCATTTCCAGCAATCGTGGTTCGCCGTATTCTTCCCTGGCGGCATTTTCCGCTTCTACCAACCCGTCCGTGAATATGACCAGCCAATCGCCCGGCTGAAGAACCAGCGATCCGGCTTCGTATGCAGCCTCGGCCAGAATCCCCAACGGGACCCCACCTCGGCTCAGTCGCTCGATTTCTCCGGTCGCCCGTTTCAAGATCGGTTGATTGTGGCCGGCGTTGGTGTAGTTCAGCACACGGGTGTTGGAATCGAACTCTGCGATAAAGGCTGTGGTGAAGCGCAATCCTCCTTGGCTGTTGGAACACGCGTATTGGTTGAGGCTTGACACCAGCGTGGCCAGCGAGCATCCGGTAGCCGAAAGCGTTTTCAGGCTGGCTTGAAATGTCGCCATCAGCAAGGCGGCAGGAATACTCTTTCCGGCAACGTCAGCCACCGCCAGCAGGTAGTGGGTTTCGGCTGGGTCGGTGGTGCGGCAGAACACATCGTAAAAATCTCCGGCCACAGTATTGGCCGGGCGGGTCGCGAAAGCCATCTCCAAGCCAGGAACCAGCGGTGGTTTCGCGGGCAGAAGCCAGCTTTGGATGTCACGGGCGATCTCCAGGTCGCGCTTCATCACCACGCGGTCGGCGATTTCGAGCATAAGCAGCACAAAAAGAGCGACGACGCCATAGAAGCGGAGATCCCAACCAATGCCCTGCACCTTGCCGGCGTGATCCGTGTAGTGGAATCCCATTGCGCCAAAGAGCAGGAGAAAAATGGCTAACAGGAGTAAGACGCGGCGCGCCGGACTTAACTTTTCCAGGATGGCCCAGGCAAACTGCTGCATGGTGTTGAGCACATCATGATGGCGGGCCCCCTGCGGCGAGTGGGCGTCAAAATCGCGCTGATAGAAGCGGAAGCTGGTCTGCGCGTCGGTTCTAAATTGTTTCCACAGCTGGCTTAATTCCAGCCCTTCGGTGATTTGCAGCCAGAACTTGCCGATCCAGGTGATGAATCCAGGTTCGCGACGCCTTTGGCGGGCGTTGACTCGCGGGGGTGGGGACGCCGCGGGCGGCATAGCGGCGGTGGGCGTTTGCGGGGAGGGAGCCATGGAGCTACGGGCGCGTCGTTCTGATTATAGTTCAGCTAGAACAAGTGCATTTGGGTTTCGGGTCGCGTGGCAGGCGGCTCCCAGCGTTCTTTCTTGATCAAGCCGTGTTTCTGGCGCAGCCGTGCGATCAGTTGCGCGATTCGCTGGCTATAGGATTTCGGCAGGAAGGCCCGGTCTTTGTAGCGTTCGCGATAGGCGCGCGCCAAGTGGGGGAACTCCTGTTCCAGAAACGGCATGAACACCGCGGCGGAGCATGGTTTTAGAAATAGCGGATTGGCGAAGATGTAATGTCCGCCGGCCTTCACCGTGGCCTCTACCACCGCCCCTAAATTCTTTGCAGAGTCGGTAATCTCCGGAATCACCGGACAACAGCTCACTCCAGTGTGCACCCCCGCGCCGGATAGTTGCCGCACTGCTTCCAATCGGAGGTCCGGGCGGGGAGCGCGCGGCTCGAGCAGTCGCGCCAGGTCTGCATCCAAGGTTGTGATGGTCAGGGTCACTCCGAGACGGTTGTGTTTGGAGAGTTCCCGCAGCAGTTCAATATCGCGCAGTACCAGATTCGATTTGGTGATGATGCCCAGGTGAAGCCCTTTGTGCCGCGACAATTCTTCGAGAATTGCCCGGGTAACTTCGTAGCGGCGCTCGGCCGGCTGGTAAGGATCGGTAGCCGCGCCGATGGCGATGTGCTCTCCAGGTTTGACATGGCGCAACTCCTGCCGCAACAGATCGGCAGCATGTTGCTTCACGAAAATCTTCTGCTCGAAGTCCGCTGCGTTGCGCATTTCCATGAATTCGTGGGTGTAGCGCGCATAGCAATATTTGCAGGCAAATTCGCAGCCGCGATAAGGATTGATTGTCCACTCGAACGATACGCGCTTACTGTTGCACCGGCTCAGTACCGAGCGCACCGGCAAAGTGAAGTATTCCACCTCATGGCCCTGGCGGATGGATTCTCCGCTGGCCGCAAGGCGGGCGATACCCACGAGTTTGGGTCCAGGTTCGGGGAAGAGAGAGTCGGCAAGCACTTTATTCGCTTTTTCTTCGCCTACCATAGATGGCCGGTTGCAGATTGTCAAGGCTCGTGAGCAGCAACCACCCCCTTAAGAAATCAAGCGGACTCTCCAATATTCTCTGTACACCGCAGTTCCGCCAGGTACTCGTGATAGAACATTGTCGGGCGCCCAAACAGCCCCACGATTCCTGTCATCCCTACATCTAAGTCGATATGCGCCTTGCCGCTAAACGCCACGGACTGATGCTCGGCCTTCTACTGGCTTCGTTCGTCTCGGCAACGGATTTATCCGGCGTGAAGACCATCGCCGAGGCCGTTGATGCCCACTACAACCAACTGCAAACCATGCAGGTCGAATTCAGAGAAACCTACCGTGGCGGCGGGACCGAGAGAGCGGAATCGGGTACGCTTTCATTAAAAAAACCTGGCAAGATGCGCTGGGAGTACCGTTCTCCCAGGGAGAAACTCTTTTTGAGCGACGGCAAAGACGCCTGGTTTTATGTGCCGGGAGACCGGCAGGTGCGTAAGTCCCCTGTGCGCAAGCTCGACGATCTGCGCTCACCGTTGGGCTTTTTGTTGGGTAAGACCAAGCTGGAAAAGGAGTTACAGGCATTATCGCTGGCAACGGATGTCACGCCTGCCGTGGCTGGGGACACAGTTCTGCGGGGGATCCCCAAAGGGATGGCAGACCGGGTCAGCCAAGTCATTCTTGAAGTAGCACCCGGCAACTGGTTCCGGCGCATCGTAATCGAGGAAGTGGACGGTTCGCAGACTGAATTCACATTCCAGGACCCAAAGGAGAATGTCCCCATTGCCGATTCGCAGTTCAAGTTTATCCCCCCTGCGGGAGTCGAAACGATTACCGGGGACTTCGGACAATAGTTCTTTACCAAATTTTGACGTGGAGGCCAGAAATGGAAGCTACATTGACTCTCCGGTTACCAAGGGCCACTTCCGCATGGCACTCCTAGAAAGAGATTCCCGTCACTGTTAAGGCTTTGAAATGCTAGACTTTAAAAGGGTAATCCCGACCTGAATCATGGCTGAGTACGTGGTAAAAGTCGCCAACGAGCAAGGCCACCTGCAACAACAGGTGGAGCGCGGCTATTCGGAATCCGAGATACGCGAGCGCTTCACCCAGCAGGGTTACCTGGTCTATTGGGTCAAGCCGCGCGGAGTTTTTTCTGCCGGGAAGTTGAATCTCTCGAGCAAAGGTGGAATCAAGCAAAGCAAGTTCCTGGTTTTCAACCAGCAGTTTCTGACCCTGATCAAAGCTGGATTACCCATCCTGCAATCGCTGGATCTATTGATTAAGCGCCAATCCGACAAAACCTTGCGGTCGCTCCTGGAGAATGTGCGCGACCGGGTCAAGAGCGGCTCTGTTTTGTCCGACGCTTTCGAGGCGCAGGCAGTTTTCCCAAAGATCTATACCACCACCCTGCTGGCCGGCGAGCGCAGCGGCAACATGGAAGAAGTCCTGAGCCGCTACATTGCTTTCCAGCGACTGGCATTGACCTTCAAAAAGAAATTGCTGGTTTCGCTGGTGTATCCAACCTTGCTGGTGTCAGTAGTTATCTGCATGATGATTTTCCTGATCACCTACGTGGTCCCGCAGTTCGCCAAGCTGTTTCAAGAGTTGAATGCGCAATTGCCTGCAATCACAGTCATCATGCTGGCGATTGGGACTCACGCGCAGGCCTATTCTCCCTACCTAGTCGTGGCGCTAGTAGTTGCGGGGTTCGGATTTTGGCGATGGAAGGCCACCGACCGCGGCTCTGAACGGATTGATCATGCCATCCTCGCTCTGCCCTTGCTGGGACAGATCTGGCTCAAGTATCAGGTTGCCAGCTTCTCGCGCACGCTTTCGACACTGCTCTCGGGAGGTTTGCCGCTGGTTCCAGCTTTAGAAACCGCCGGCGCTTCCATGAGCAGCCGCAGCATCCTGAATGGCATTGCCGTGGCTACTACCCAGGTGCGCGAAGGCCAAACCCTGGCCAAGAGCCTCGAAGATCAGAAGCTGTTCCCCGATTTGTCGGTCGAGATGATCGAAGTTGGAGAATCAACTGGGGCGCTGCCAGCAATGCTCAACTCGGTGGCGGAATTTTATGAGGAAGATGTGCAGACCGCGCTAGGCGCAGCCATGGCGCTGATCGAACCGGTGATTTTGATTTTCATGGCGGTGGTGGTGGGAGGGATTTTGATTTCGCTGTACCTGCCCATCTTTACCTTAGGATCCAATATTCATTAGTGTTTCTTAATTAGTCGGACCCAGGCTCGGGTAGGAAGATGTTGGCATGAGTGGAATGGCAGAACAAAAACCAATCTTAGTGGGCGGGAATGGCGGTCTCCCACCGCAGATGCCGGGCAAACGGCATGGCGACAACGAGGCCGACATGGACAAAGCCCGTGATGTCGCGCGCCGTTATCGCTGCGAATTCGTAGACCTGCGCAACTTTCAGCTTCAGCACAATCTGCTGGAAAAAGTCCCGGTCAAGCTGATGTACCGCTACAACTTTGTCCCACTGGAAGAGATGGAGGATGGTAGCCTCTCCATCGCCATCGCCGATCCCAGCCAACTGATGATGATTGACGAAATCGGCTTGCTGCTGAACCGCCGGGTCATCACCAAGGTCTCCACCTTCGGGCAAATCAGCGAAATTCTCAAGAAAACCGAACAGTCCAAGCGCGTACTGGAAGACGCCAGTGAAGGTTTTGCGCTCAGCGTGGTGCGCGAAGATGAGAGTGGCGACGAGACCATCTCCATCGACCGCCTCACCGCCGAAGGCGACAGCCCGATCATTCGCCTGGTTGACACAACCATCTTCACCGCCTTGCAGCGGCGTGCCAGCGACATTCACATTGAAACCCGCGACGACTCGGTGATGATCAAGTTCCGCATTGATGGCGTGCTGACGCAAGCCATGCCGCCGATTGGGCGCGAGCATCACTCGACCATCATCTCCCGCATTAAGGTCATGAGCGAACTCGACATCTCCGAGCGCCGCGTGCCCCAGGACGGCCGCTTCCGCGTAAAGTACGGCCAGCCGGAGCGCCCCATCGATTTCCGCGTCTCCATCATGCCGTCCATTCACGGTGAAGACGCGGTGTTGCGCGTGCTCGACAAGGAATCCATGAGCGAGAAGTTCCACTCGCTCGTCCTTGACGTTGTAGGTTTTGACGAGGATGACCTGCGCCGCTTCCGCCGCTATATCAAGGAGCCGTACGGCATGGTCCTGGTCACCGGCCCGACCGGCAGCGGTAAGACCACGACCCTTTACGCCGCGGTGAACGAGATCAAGACCGACGAAGACAAGATCATCACCATTGAAGACCCCGTTGAATATCAGATTCGCGGCATCACCCAGATTCCGGTCAACGAGAAAAAAGGCCTGACCTTCGCGCGAGGGCTGCGCTCCATTTTGCGGCACGATCCGGACAAGATCATGGTCGGCGAAATCCGCGACTCGGAAACCGCGCAGATCGCCATTCAGTCCGCTCTGACCGGCCACTTGGTCTTTACCACCGTCCACGCCAACAATGTGGTCGACGTCATTGGCCGTTTCCTGAACATGGGAGTCGAGCCTTACAACTTTGTTTCTGCATTGAACTGCATCCTGGCACAGCGCCTGGTCCGGCTGATCTGCAATGCCTGCCGGACGGTCGTACATTATCCCCCGGAAGTACTGGAAGCCAGCGGACTCGACCCGGTGCAATGGGGACAAGTTCCCTTCTACGAAGGCCAGGGATGCATCGAGTGCGCGGGGACCGGGTTCCGCGGGCGGACTGCGATCCACGAACTGCTGGACCTCAGCGACCGCATTCGGGAAATGATTCTGGAGAAGAAGCCGACGTCGGAAATCCGCCGCGCGGCGCGCGAAGAAGGCATGCGCTTCCTGCGGGAATCGGCGCTGGACAAGGTACGCATGGGCCTGACTACGCTGAAAGAGATCAACAAGGTCACGTTTATCGAGAGCAGCCGATAGGATCTTGGTTTCTCTGCGGCTTTTCTCGGCGAACCCTGCGGTCTAAGATTTTGTTTCCCACGTAATCAAGCAAAATCTTAAAACGCGGAGAAAGACCTGAGACTGAGGCAGGCATTCGGCCAGTAATCAGCTTGTCCTATCAGCGCTTGCATTCCGGGTGCCTGCCGGGTTCTTATAGCTATCAATGATGGGTAAGACTCAATCCGCCGCCAGGCCCAAGCTGGCCTGCGAAATTTCCACGGACCGCGTGCTGGCGGGACGGTTGTCTGACAGCTCGGTGGTGGATTGCGCCACCTATGACCTCGCACCCGGCGTAATTACTCCTGAACTGACCGAGACCAACATACGCGACCGCAACGCGGTCTATCGTGCGCTGCATGATGTCCTCGACAGCGTCAGTGGGCGCTCCACCGATATTATTGCCGTTCTTCCCGATTCATCGGTTCGGGTCGTGTTACTCGATTTTGAGTCCCTCCCCAGCAAGCGCGACGAGGCTGAAGCGGTAGTCCGGTTCCGCCTGAAAAAATCACTGCCCTTCGATCTCGACAAGGCCAAAGTCTCCTATCACGCCGAGCGTGCCAGCAGCGGGTTGCGCGTCATTGGCGCGGTGGCATTGAACAGCGTAGTCGAAGAATACGAGTCGCTGTTCCGTGAGGCCGGTTACAACCCCGGCGTGGTGTTGCCCTCCACCCTCTCGGCCTTGGGCGCGACCAGCGGGGACCGTCCCACCCTGGTGCTGAAGGTAGACTCGCACACGACCTCGATCGCCATTCTGGCCCAGAAGCAGTTGCTCTTGTTCCGCGCCCTGGAAAATCCCAGCGGTTCAGCTATCACCGGAGAAAAGCTCGCGGAAGCTGTTTATCCTTCCGTGGTCTTTTTTCAGGACACGTACAATCTCAACATTGATCGGATTCTCGTCTCCGGATTACCGGAAGCCCGCGAAGCCGCTCCTGCATTGCAGGCACAAACTGGGGCTGAAGTTCAGGATTTGGTTACCTCGTTGACGGGGACAAAAATCAGCGGCTCCGCGCCTCATTGGCAAATGGCGGGAGTTGTGGGCGCACTGGTTTGCTGAAATGCGATTAGACATCAATCTCGCCAGCCGTCCTTATGAAGACGCCAAGGAATTTTGGCGCCGCTGGGGCATAGGCCTGGCCCTGGTAGGCATCATGACCGTCAGCTTGCTCGGCTTGACCTCGTGGAAGTGGCACAAAGCCGCCAAGGACCGCCATGAGCTGAGTTCCCTAGAACGCCAAGTGGCCGCGCTGGATGCGAAACTGGCGCGTTCCCAGCAGGTACTGGACCGCCCGGAGAACCGCACACTGCGGGAGCAGTCCACCTACCTGAACAATCTGTTCCAGCAAAAGGCATTTTCCTGGACCAAAGTATTTGAGGACCTCGAGCGGATCATGCCACCGAAGCTGCACATCGTCTCCATTAAACCGGAGATCAATTCCGACAACCAGTTGGTCATCAAAATGAGCGTGGCCGGGGAGTCACGCGACCGCGCGCTCGACCTGCTGCGCAAGATGGAGGACTCGCAGCACTTCCATCAAACCCATATCGGCACCGAGTCCAGCGCGCGCAATTCTCAGGATCCCAGCGACAGCGTGCAATTCGAAATCAGCGCGCTCTATTCCAATGACAATGCCACCTTTGTCCGGCCGGGGGCCCGCTGATGCCCAACTTGACGGAAACTCGCAAGCGCCTGGTGGTCGCCTTGGCTGGGATGGGTTTGATTTGCGTGATCTCGGTTGTCATCCTGTTTTCCCCGCTGGTCCAGGAACGCCCGGATGACATCAACCAGACAAGGCTATTGGAAAAGGCCAAGCAGCAGCAGGTAAACCGGGTCGGAGATATCGACCAGAAGATCGCTTCTGCCAGCCAGCAGATTTCTTCCTTCTTCAAGGACCGGGTGCCCTATCGGGATTCTGCGATTTCCGACAATCTGGGAAAGATCGCCGCCGACAGCGGGGTGCGACTGGAGAACGTGAAATACACTCCAAACGATGCGGTGCCGGCCGGCTTGCGCCCGATCGAGATCGATGCCAGCCTTTCCGGCCAATACCCGCAGCTGGCGCGCTTTTTGAATTCCGTGGAACGCAATCAGCCGGTGTTTTTCATTGTGGATAGCATCGATCTCGGCGGGGAACAAAACAGCGTTGTCCGGTTGCAGGTAAAACTTCGGACCTTTGAGCGGCCAGGGGCGTAAGTGAATCTCGGATTCGAAAACCGGAACAAAGCCATCGGCGCGATCGTGATCGCGGTGATCGCACTGGCGGTCGTGGTCTGGGAGTTGTGGCCGGGTTCTTCCACCCCACCTTCCGCCAAATTGCCTGTGGCGAGCACGGTCCCAGCTAGCGGGAAAAAGGGCGCTGCAGCGGCCTCAACCCTCGATCCCACCTTGCGCTATGACTTGTTGAAGGAGAGTGAAGGTACGAAGTACGAGGGGAATGGCAAGAATATTTTTGTGGCTGGAATGGAATCAATCCCTGCACCAAAGACCCCAGGAATTCTTGATCATCAACCTCCTGCCCCCGCGCCTGCCCCGACGGGACCACCTCCACCGCCGCCCATTCCGCTTGTGTTCTATGGCTTCGCGTCCCAGCATGGATCTGCAAAACAAGTATTCCTGAAAGATGGGGATGACATCTTCATCGCCAAGGAAGGAGACATCGTGGACCGGCGCTACAAGGTGATCCACATTTATCCCATGGCGGTCGAAGTCGAGGACGTATTGAACAACAACGTGCAGCAGATTCCGCTGACACAAAGCTGATCGCCGCGCGAAAGATTACGCATGAAGGTCCGGACCCAATCCGTCCATGTCCGCCGCGGCGAGCGGGGCTACATTCTGCTCACCCTTCTGCTGGCTGTGACCCTGTTGATTATCTCCATGGGAGTGGTTCTTCCGGAAATCACTTTCCAGCTCAAGCGGGACCGTGAAGAGGAAATGATCCACCGCGGAGTGCAGTATTCACGCGCCATCCGCCGTTACGTCAAGAAATTTGGGCGCTATCCTACGCGCCTTGAAGAATTGGAAAAGACGAATAATATCCGCTTCCTGCGCAGGCGTTACAAAGATCCGATCACCGGGAAAGATTTCAAGTTGCTGCACATAGGAGAAGTCCAGATGACACCCGGCGCGGGTCTGGCGGGAGCAACTCCAGTCAGCGCAATGCCAGGCGCTTTTGGACAGCAACAAACGCAAACCATCAATCAACGGACCCTGTCCATCGCGCAAAATGCGGACCAGAATCAACCGAACGGCGGACCACAATCGGAGCAACCGCAATCCGATCGTAGCGATAGCTTATCCGGCCAGGTCTTTGGTGGAGGCCCGATCGTTGGTGTAGCCAGCACCAGCAAGGCGGAAACAGTCCGCGTGTTCAATAAGAAAAACCACTATAACCAGTGGCAGTTCATTTACGATCCGTCCACCGATCGCGGAGGCTTGCTCAATACCCCCGCGCAACCGGCGTTGCAAGGCGGGGTTCCCGGAGCCACTCCAGCCGGCCAGCAACCTGGAGCACAACCGAACCAGCCGCTATCGGCCCCACCCACCAACGCTCCTGCGCCCGAGCAACCCCCACAACAATAATTCTGCGAGAATGCCCCATCGTGGTGAGAACGACAGGGTGGGCACGCCAACGAAAACCCAAGCTCTACAATGAAAAACCCGCCCTGTCTCTCCACAAACCGGAGAGACTAGGACGGGGCATCCCACGAAATCTAATTTTCAACCTACACGCTGAACGATGAGCCGCAACCGCATGTGCTCTTCACGTTCGGGTTCTCGAACTTGAATCCCGCGCCTTCCAGTGTCTCGACATAATCCACGCGGCAACCGTTCAGGTACATCAGCGAAGTCGCGTCGACGTAGACTTTCAATCCTTCCATGTCGAAGGTCTTGTCCATCATGCCGGCGCCATTCTCGAAGGCCATGGAGTAGGAAAAGCCGGAGCATCCGCCGCCCACCACGCCCACCCGCAGCCCGGTGGGTGTTGGGTTCTGTTGCGCCATGATCTCTTTTACTTTGGCAATGGCATTCGCCGTGAGCCAGATCGGTGCAGTCTTTGGGGCCTCCGGAGTAACCGTCGGCGTAACTGTGGTGGCCATTTGTATCTCCTTGAAAGTACGAATTAATTATACCAAACGCTCAAATACCGGCCAGCCAACCCCCCGGCCCTGTTTGTTTGGATGAAGCAATTCCCGCCCGAGACTCAACCCTTGAAAGGAAAGTGCTTGCAAGTCCGTTTTCCGGGACTACAATTTATCCAGGAACCTGGCTTGGAGAGGTATGGTGGCCTACTTAACCATACAGCAGGTCGGGTTCGACAACCGTTCGTGTTGAGGTGGCCCATGACTTCCCTGGTCTGGCTGCTCGTTATCTGGAGTGTTCTCACTACAGTTCTGGTGATTCTGTTGATCTACCGCAGCACTCTCACCATGCATGAGGATGATCAGTTGTTCCTGGGCGAGGCGGAAGCCCACCTGGAAAAGGAACATACTGAGCTCATGAATAAAGTAAACCGTCTGACGCCGCTGGTGCGCTGGCTGGGAGCAACATCGGCAGCGTTGATCCTGATCATTGCCGGTTTGGCGGTGTATGACGGACTAACTCACGTCCAGCCGTAGGTTCGCTGGGCGGGTTGCGCGGTAAGCTCCAAGGGAAGAGTGCGTTTCCTCGCCAGTTTCAGGCGTTCATAGCGTGCGCGGTGTCATTCTCTACAAGGAATTCCTGACCACAGTTACCGCATTCGGTCCTCTCCAATGAAATGAAAGTTTGTGATGAGAGGAGCGAGGTATGCCTCCTGCAATAGGGGCAGGTAAACACATGCGTATTAAAGCTTGAGAGCACCGTGTCAGATGCTTCCCATTTGCCCACTTCGCTCATTTACCCTCCAACCGAGATTCTTGCAGCCCAAGTTGGAAAGGCAGGTGGGCTGCCAGAGGGAGATCGTCGCGCCAAACACTTGAAAAAAAAGGCACCCTAGAGCCGAACTCAAGGTTTCTGAAATTCATTATCCGGTCGCTCCTGTACAAAAAGATTACCTAATTTGTGGCGGCTTTTCCCCATTCCCTTCAAGGTTTGCCGACCAGAGCCGGGCCAAGAGAGGTACAGTCGACTCCCGCGGTTATAGTCTGCCCAAGAGGAAGATCGTATCCACGATTTTTCAGCAGGCATAAAAAATAATCGGGAATCTTGGTAGCCGTGCTCAGCTTTGCCTGGTAAGTCCAGTGTGATTGCTGATGGTCGTCCATGGTTTGGTCTGAAATCCAGGTGATCTGCCTCTGGACCTGTCCACCGCAAATCGCATAATCGCGAGCGACCGCGCGTGAGACTCGCTTAAGCGCGAGATCAAAATCAAGAGCCGGCAATTGCGGCCGGTCAAATAATGTCAACGAATCGCAATCAAGTTCCGCGGAGTGGCCTCCTTCAAAGTATGGATTCGGCTTCGCTGGGGCATCCGCATTCCAATGGATGTCGGTCAAAAGAGTCGTGATGTCGTACGGGTCTCCCCAGGAGGTTTGGCAGCATGGAACGGCAAGGGAAGAGTTGTCGAGCAATTTGCCATTGGGAAAAGCCTCTGCACCAGGAGGCGGGCTGTTCGGGTAGGGCTGAATCATCTCGCGATAGATGAATTGCACGATGTGGGGATCTTTGTCGCACTTCAGTCTCACGGTAATTCCATTGCTCAGATTCTTTGCCGGGTCTGCGCCCTGGGTTGCCCGGGCAGGTGCTCGCACTTCAACTGTGCCATCGTTTGCCAGCAGGATGCCCCCGTTGACCGAAACTCGATTCATGCGAAAGCGGTAGATCACGCCGGCATCGAAGGTCCCACCCAGGTAAGTCATGCCATAAATGGTGTCTCCGATGATCATGGGGACGGTTAAGGGCCTGCGGCCGTGTGGCCCCGAATCAAAGTCGTGGACGACGGTATAACCACTCCCATCCCGGGCAATGCGGTAAAGCAGTCCTCGTCCATACAGGCCGCCGGCGGCGGTTGCGCCGTAGAGGTAATGATCCGGGCCTTCCACCACTCCAGCGAACGGTACATTGCCTTGAGCATAGGAATTGTCGGTGGGTATGGGAAAGTCGGTCAGAACGGAAAAAATTCCCGTGGTTCGCGGATCAATTTTGTACAACACGCCCCAGTTGATACGTCCGCCCTGGACCGTCGTTCCATACACATTGCCATCGCTCGCTTGCATCAGGGAAAGCGGCTTGCTGCCGTCGGTGAAGCCAAACACATGCAGCGAGCTGACCGAACCGCTGGTGGTAGCTTTGAAAACGGAGCCGTATACACCCATGGTCGTTCCGTAGAGATTGCCATCGTGCCCTGCCACCAGCATTCCGGCAAAGTTGCCTTTGGTGTTACAGGCCAACGGTTTCATCTCCGGATCATTTACAAGACTCGGCTGGAACATACAGAACACATGAAATTTATCGTCGCCGTCTTCCGGCGTTAGGGCGGTAAAGGTGTTCGAGCGTGGTGCGGTGTCACGCGAGATGCTGTAAAGCGTGCCATATTGCTGATTATTGGAATAGGACGTAACCCCGTATAACGCGCTCCCTACCAGGACTGGTGGTGAAATGGGGTAGGATGCGGAAAAGTTTGCTCTTTGTTCGGGAGAGTATTTGCAGGTTTGCGGGGTTGGGCAATCCTTGGGCTTAATGCCGGTTGGCGTGCCGTTGCGGAAGTCGTAAATCACCTCCGGGTCACCACCCTGCACGGAAATCCGGAAGATGGTTCCAGTCCCCCACTTGCCCCCTGAATAGGTGGTGCCATACATGTAGCTGTTGTTGCCATACACCAAGCCGCTTTGCGCATTGCCGCCGGTTGCGAAAGTAAAATCCGCAACTTTCGCATAAATGCCATCTACGGTCACTTTGACGACGGTCCCCAAACCGTATTTCCCACCTTGATTGGTTGTCGTCCAGATGCTCCCATCCGGGGCCGGGGCAATGACGCCGGTTTGAATTGGCCAAAAACCATCGTTACTCTGAGGAGCGCCATAGTGATGGACCGCGCAAAATGTGTCGGTTGGTTCCTGCGAGGTGAGTGGTGCGGGTTCAAACAGCAAAATCAACGCAAGCGCGAATGATGCAATGGCACGCACGCGATCGGGCATGTCGTGTTCTCCGGCCCAGAGGTTGCCGGAAATGTACGCTCTGTCGCTGCATGCGTCAATCGCACTGACGGGCGCGAGTCAGGCTTGGCGCAGCCAGAGCAACTGCATTTACAATACAGGTCAAGCGCGAAAGTGGCGGAATTGGCAGACGCACCAGACTTAGGATCTGGCGGGGTAACCCATGGGGGTTCGAGTCCCCCCTTTCGCACCAGCTCTCTGATTCCTACTTCTTCCTTGCCTCCTGGCATCAACCTAGTGACTTTCCGCCCTCCTTGCTTACGCCTAGGCTTGTAAAAAACAAGGGGGACGGTCATGGAGGGTAGACTTGCGTCTGCTGTCGTTGCCGTGGTGTGCATTTTTTGGACCGTGGGAGCCGCGGGCCAGGAAAGCGCGCCCATGGGACTGGTCGATGACTGGTCCACAAAGCACATAATTTTTACCAATGGTGGATCGCCGGAAGCAGAGGCCCGGGCGCAACGCGATCCCAGGCATTTGCAGCACTGGCTGCGCCGCAGCGCATATTTATTCCGTGGCATCCCCGCCCGTGAGCGTGGGGAGTCGGAACACGATTGGTTCGGGCAAGAGTTCAGGCGCCCGCGCCCCGACCGCCTTAAGACCGACTGGGCCATGTCGCTTGGTGGCACTGGGGGTATGCCGATTGGAGAATCCCCGGCTAAGTTCACCTTCAACGCGACTGGAGTCCTAACATTCCCGGCCAGTTGCACCAACGATTTCGCGGTTTACGTGATCAACGCCAACGCTGCGGCAGGAACGCAGGCCAATATCGTCGCGTTTAATAATCTCTATACGGGAACCACTTCATCATCCTGCCCCAACGGCCCCCAAAGTCCGGTCACCACGAACCGCACTACGCCCACCTTCATGTGGTCGTATGCGGTTGGGAGTGGGCCCGTGGTCCTATCGCCGGTGTTGTCCCTGGATGGAAAGAAAGTGGCGTTCGTCGAGGCTGCGCCCGCAGGTGGGGCGTCATTCCATGTCCTGACCTGGGTCGCCGGACAAGGCACGAATGCCACGACGGGCGCAGTCGCGCCGGGCGCAGGCGGTTCGTCAGTCACCAGTCTTGCCTACACCAATACAACGGTCGCAGGATGCGCCGCGAGTTCGAGCGCCAACAACGATTCCTCGCCTTATGTTGACTATGCCAACGACGTTGCCTACGTCGGCGCCGGCAACGGGCGACTTTACCGCATCAAGGGCGTCTTCCAATCCGCTCCCGTGCTTGATTATTGCGTAACCACGGTTGCCGGAAGGGCTCTGACTTCGCCAGTCTACGATCCGGTGTCCGGCAAGGTTTTCGTATCGGATGGGCAGGTGGTTTACGCTTATACACCGGGTGCTACCTCGTTCACCGCAGCCGGTTCGATCACCGTGGCTGGAACGGCGGGCTCGATTATTCTTTCGCCAATCGTCGATTCCACGAATGGCTTTGTGTACGTATTTTCCAGCCACAACGCAGGCAATACCAACTCCATTGTTTCGCAGATGCCGGCATCGCTGGCATCGAAGGTCGATGCCGCCATTGGACCCATCACGACGGGATTCATCCTGGATGGCGCGTTTGACAACAAGTACTTTGCCAATGGACCTGCCGCTGGATCTCTTTATGCCTGCGGCACCCAGGCGGGAGCCGCCACCAAGCCCTCACTGTACACCTTGACCTTTGCCGCTACCAAAATAATGAATATCACGCCGGCCATGTCGGACAACCGGAACATCACCACAGTGGCCAATCCCGCGAGTACCTGCTCGCCGTTGTTGGAATACTTTGACGGTACCAATGATCGTTTGTTTGTGGGCGTGGGGACCTCGGGGGCGACTACCGGGGCAAATCTGGTGACGGCCTGGAACATCAACACGCGTATCACGTTGACAACGGCCACGCCGACATCTACGGCGATCAACCAGTTCGGCGGAACCAGTGGCTTCTCCATCGACAACAACAGCACAGCCTTTCAGGCAGCCAGCATTTACCTTGGAACGCTGGCATCTTCGGCAACGGCTTCCTGCGGCCCCAATTTGTTTTGCGCGGTCAAGCTGACCCAGTCAGGCTTGCAGTAGGAGAAGAACTACGACACCAAGAGGAAGACGATTGTCATGGCGCTTCGTAACGCGGCCAGACCCCGCCTCAAGCGGTAGGTTAGGCGCCGACCCGGCACAATAAAGGTTACCCGCCCGACGACTTCCTCGGCCTCGACTGGAGGATCATCGCACTCCATGGCGTCGCCGCGGGTTACGAGAATCGCGCTATTTTGATCTATGGCCCGGACCACCCGATGTACAAACAGTCGGCCTGAGTGCAAGTAAACCGCTACATCTCCGGCTTCTAACCTCGACGCCTCCGCGCGGTGCACCGTGAGGATGTCTCCAGGAAAGATGCTCGGAATCATGCTTGTGCCCCACGCTTTGAGCGTGGCGCTACCGCAGCGGGAAATGACCTGGGCGAACAGAGAGCACTTCACGCTCTGTTCTTTCGCATCCGCCTCGATCAGGAATTCTTGGAGTTGAATCGGCATTGGGCCTGGGTGGGGCTGATCTTCCCGCAAGACAACGCCAGGGTCTCAAATACGACCTCGTAACGGAACTCCGGTTTCACATAAGGCCGTTTCGCTGTCTTCTTCTTGTCTGCGTCGGTTTGGTGTTGGTTGTCCGGCATATTCACCTTTTAAGCAGTGGCCCTGACTCCAAGGTCGATTTGGATCAGACTTCTGGACTTCCGGTGTTCCCAGTTGTTGGGAAGCACACCGGTCCGTGCAAACGATTTTTCACAATCGGCCGAAGATGGTCCGTACATGTCGCCTTCCATGTAAGCGAGCCCTGGGCAGCGGCTGCATCCGCCCGCATTGGCGCAACTCGAACAAGTGTGCAGATCGCCGATGCGGATGGAACGCACGCGCTCCATTTCCGGCGAGTCCCACCAAATCGATTTAATAGTCTGCTGCCGGACATTGCCGCAGGGCAGTGGAAACTGCACACAAGGATACACATCTCCGTAGGGTGATATGTAGCAGAAAGTGTGTCCCGCGCTGCACGGATAGGACATCAGATCGTCCTGATCGACGGGGGCACATTCGGAAAATTTCTGCACGTCGCCAACCAGGGCGGAATCGCGGAAAACCGACTGCACCTGCTCCCCCGAAATACGGTGTCGCAAAACCTCAGTGTCACCGTCGATTTTGGGAGTAATGGTGGGATCGATCGTGACCGGGACACCAAGCTCGGCGGCCAGCGCTCGCACTCCGGGATAGTCCCCGAAATTCTGGGACATGAGAGGAGTGGCCATCGTCACGCTAAGGCCGTAGCTCCGCAGCCGGCGAATTGCATCCAGCGAGCGCTCCAGCGAACCCCGGACCAGAGTAATGCCATCGTGGACTTCAGCCTTATGCGAATAGATGCTGATCTGAACCTGCTGCACCCCGTATTCGCGCAGTAAAGAGGCCTGGCTGGGCCCGATCAATAATCCGTTGGATTTTATTTTCACGCTGAAGGTAAGCGCCCTAGCGTATTGCAAAATTGCGAAGAAATCCGGCCGCAACAGCGGCTCGCCCCCGCTCAAGGTCAGGATGAGCGTGCCGGCGCACGCCAACTCGCGCAGTACTCTGAAAACTTCTTCACGCGTGAGTTCGCCATGATCGTCATGGTCGAGATAACAGTGAACGCAACGCTCGTTGCAGCGATAGGTAAGATCGAGATGCACGCTGAGCGGGACTTGAAGCGCTTCCGCCCGGGCGCAAACTTCCTGGAGGAGGGCCCCCATCAGACCACCTTCCCAGTCTGAGTGTCCGGATCTTTAGCAGGGAGCGGGTGTTCGGCGGTCATGACAATGTCATGCTCGGAGAGCTGCTTCACGAATTCGTTGGCATGGGCCAGCGCGGTTTCCAACTCAACATCGAACTCAGTACAAATTCGATCCTTGACGATCTCATCCAACGGTTTGTCACCGTCCAGCGCATTCCAGATCGCGGTCCCGACGGGATTAAGGACGAACAGCTTGGAGGTCCGCGGACACATGATGACCATTTCCTCCTCCAGCAGACGCGCGGCGACCGACGATGAGCGGGCTACGAACATGCGGGTTGCTCCAGGGCGTTCCAAACCTGCGGCGTAGGCGCAAAGCGCAAACGCCGGACGGGAACGCGCGAGATTAAGTCAAATGCCGTGGCGAACACCCGGTTGACACTTTCTGACTCGTGGGCAAACAGCAAAATGTTTCTGAGCAACTGGGTCAAGGCATGGCAAGGCGACACACCATCGATCTGGTCCTCGGGGGCATGCTCAAGTAGATAGAGGGCTGCCACCGGCGCGAATGTATTCTTTCCCGGCACAGCAAGTTCACCGTAAAACGGCGTTCCGAACGCGTAGTAAGTACTGTCGACCGGGCGCACGAATGAGATCTCGTCGGTCAAGAGAATGGAATCAGCCGGCGCGAGGCGGCACATGGTGGTCTTGCCCGCGCCCGACTGCCCGGCAAACAAGAAAGCCTGCCCGTTGCGGATAATGCTGGAGGCATGCAGCAGGAATCCGCCCTGTTCCGACAAGATTAGTGTATGCAGGATACGTATGACTGAGTCGATGGCGTAGGGACTGCGGCGCTGCCAGACGACGCCCCGGCGGGATTCCAAATTCCACTCGGCCCGGAAGTCACCCCGCTGAATGTGCCAGTTTCCGGAGCGGTAAACGACCTCAAGGTCCGCCTCCGGATGTTGTTTGCCGCCGGAAAGCAGGTTCACGGTAAGCTCGGCGGCTTCCTTGTCATTCGACCCCAAAAAATTCGCGTATCGTTTGCGCAGCAGGGAGGAAAATGAACGGTCATGGCACCATAGACGCACAGGGATACCGCCGATCATGACGGTTGTGCCGACCAAATTTTGACGTCCCCCCTCAGTCCTTACTCTCTCCAGCGCAGTCGATCTTCGGACACTCGCCGGTTGCGTGCCGCAAGGCTCATTGCGACCTGCAGTGTTCTGTAGATAATGCCACAAGAACGCGACGCTTACCTAGATTTAAATAGGGGACTATAGACAATAAACTTGCAAAACATTGCAGATGGATCTCATGTTAGCTGTCGGGCCGTGCCACAAACGGTGCATTGCGCTAGTAAACTGCCAGGGTTCCATCGTGGCGAGCTCGTGAGAGAACGCGGCTCAGCACCAACAGGCTGAATGGGACCAGGAATAAGGCGTATGCAGCCAGCACAACCATGTGATTGCGAAAACCTCCCATAGATGCGCCGGAAACCAGCGCGATGCGCATCGCATCGAGAGAATGGGTCACTGGGAAGACCCAGGAAAGCCCCCGGATGGCTTCTGGCAAAGCGGAGACGGGAAAGAATGCTCCTGAGATCAGGGCTCCCAGAGAAGCAAAGAGCCAAACCAAAGAACCACCGCGACCGGTCCAGATCTGGAGCGCGGCGGCCAGCAGTCCGATCCCAACCACGACGGCGATAGACACCGAAAACGTGAGGACGAAGGCAAGGGCATGGGCGGTATTAAGCCTTAGGCCGAACAGCAGACAGGCCGCTGCAAGAGCTAGCAGCAACTGGAACGCCTTACTGAAGAACGATGACGCGGCCATGAGAAGAATGGTCACGATGTCATGAGTGGAGGTGCTCAACAGCGCTTCCAGGGTTCCGTTCAATTGGGCGGTGCGCACCGTTTCTACAAACACCTGAACACCACCCACCAGGCACATGTAGAAGGTAGACCCAATCAGGAGAAAGGGAAAGAAGTCCATGCCATCGGGACGAAAACCCGGCCCCACCGCTCGCGCCAGGAAAAACAAACCTGCAACCTCGCCCAGCACGCTGACCAACTGAAAGGCCAGCGCGGTCCGGTAACGTGTGGCAGCCAGCAGGTCACGGCGAGCTAGCGCAAAAAGCTTGTCGATCATGAGAGGCAGGCCTCCCGCGCCTGTTCCTCAATCAAATCCGCAGGTGCAGCAATCCGCGCATACGCCGAGCGGAGCCGTCCTACGTCCGGACTTTTTAGCCTGGTAATGATTCTTCCGTGGCTCAACAATACTGCGTAGCCGGCGAGATTCGCAGCTTCCTCGAAACTGTGCGTAGCCAGCAGCACCGCGGTCCCATCCGACGCCAAGGCGCGAACCAGTTGGCGCAAAGAACGAGCGGTCTCCGGGTCGGCGCTTCGCGTGGGCTCATCCAGCAACAAGACTGCCGGCTGCTTCAGCAGGGCGCGCGCGATGCCCAGACGTTGATACATCCCGCTGGAGAGCTGGTGTGCATATCGGTGGCGCATGTCCTGCAATCCGCATTGTTCGAGAACGCATGAGATTCGTGCCCGGCGAGCGCTTCGAGGCACATCGTCCATGACAGCAAAAAATGAGAGATTCTCCTCCGCGGTGAGCCGCGGATAGAAAGACCGCTCCTGGGCGACCGCGAGGCCAACCGAGCGGCGCACCTCCAGATTTCGTGTGGCCGAGTCAACGCCCCGCACCGTCACCTTGCCGCCATCGGGCAACAACGTGGCCGCGACAAGTTTCAACAAGGTAGACTTTCCGCTCCCGTTGGGGCCCATCAGCGCGGCCACTTCTCCTGCGGGGACGCGCAGGTTGATATCGTCCAGCACCATGATCGGCTTGGCCCGGCTGAACCATTTCATGACGCCGATCTGCGCCGGAAATACTTTGCGAACGGATTGCAGGCAAACGGCTGCACCCAGCGAAATCGGACCATGGACGCGGTTCATGCGCATTCCGTCCTAATTCCCTGCCTTGCGGGAACGGTCTGCGCGCCTGCCAGAAGCCATCTGCACACGCGCAGCCAAACGTCGACAATCTGCAACACGGACGCGGGCCAGCTTCCAAAGCAAGCGCCGCTGGTCAAGGTCGCCACGATGGGGTTAGGTGGCCAGCGGTCGGCTATCGCCTCTGTGATCTTTGCCGGACGCCATAGATAGCTGCGAAGATCTGCGCGATAGGCATTCGACGTTCTTCCCCACTGCTCATGAACGGTCCGCGAAACCCAACTGGGGAGTTCGTCCCATGTGGAATCGAGCGGGACACCTTCCAGCTTCATTCCAAGCAGCCCGTGGGCCAGCAACAAGGCTGCCGTGATCCAGGAACGCTGGCTGCGACCGCCTCCCAGGCAAACGTCCCAACCGAAGTCCGGAGACCTGGTCTCGACCAGCAGCGCGATATCGCAGAGGGAAAGCGTCCCGCATCCTCCGTGTTTAAGGAAATGGATGCACTGGGCTCGCAACTGATCTTCGGGGGAGAGCACGCGCGCTTCGGTTTTTCCCAGGGTCATCAGGCGCGACCGGGCGTACAGATCGCGCCAGATCCTATCGTCGAACCGAGTGATCTGATCATGCTCCAGATCCACCCTGGGAGCATCGCTGTCAGCAAGCAGAGTAAGCGCGGTCTCAACCTGCCCGGTGGGGATGATCAAATCAATATCGCTGTAGGGGCGTAGGCCGGCTTCTGGATATAGGGACGCGAGCGACCACCCCTTCATGAGAATGGGATCGATTCCACGGGCATGAAACTTTTGCAGAAGCGGCCCCATGCTAACTTCTTGCTGCGCGGCCTTCAGGGATTGCAGCCGATATGCGGTGTGCAATCGTTCAGCCGCAGGCGCGAGGGCCAGTTTGGATTCGCGGATTCGCCACCAGGCCAGGGGAGCCGTTCCGGAGTCAAGCAACAACTCCAGGACCTCATCGAGTTCTCCAGCAGTGCTATCGGGTGGAGACAAGTGTGGGGAGCGCCAGGCACCGGCCAACAACTTGGCCACCAAGGCGCCGCGCAAACATCTCATCGAGCAAAGGTCCTTAGCCACGCTGGTCTTTGAGTCTACGCTCCAGATGCTAGCTCCGACGCAGAGGTCTCACTAGTGAGGCTCTTGGTGCACGTCAATCCACCTCGGTGGGATTGACTTGGCCCGCTGGAAAAGTGGCGTGACTTCTGCTTTCGGACACACTTGGGCAGTAGTTCAGTTTGAACTGTCATTTCGTCATTCCGAAAGGTCGCGAAGCGACGCGGAGGGATCTGCTCGTGGCCAGCGCCGGCTCTCCTTCCCCAGATTGTTCCCTGCTCCTGATTGGCGTACTATCTAAGGTCTTACCTGGTAAAGAAGAAATCATTCCTATTCTTATCTTAATGAGGACTACATGCGTGAATTGACTCGTCGTGAGTTGTTGCGCTCAGGAGTTGCCCTGTCCGCTTCTTCGCTGGTCGCCGGATCGTCCCTGGCCCGCGCCTACACACTACTGGCGGCATACCCGGGCGCCGCCTCGGCCGAAGCCATGTCTGCGGTCGCTCCGCGGGAGCACTTGTTGTTGGATTTCGGTTGGAAGTTCCAGTTCGGTCACACCAGCGATCCGGCGCGCGATCTGGGCCTCGGCTTTGGCCAGGGAGATTTCGCCAAGTCGGGCGATTTCAAGTTTTCCACGGAGAAATTCGACGACTCCAAATGGCGTCCGCTCAACCTGCCTCATGACTGGGCGGTTGAATTGCCGTTTGTGAAAGATGAAGAACTCCAAGGACATGGCTACAAGCCGCTGGGCCGCCGTTATCCGGA
>Ga0137366_10000758_pt1 | contig 22509 bp, 24 predicted proteins | sample SagtaG_8_FD_104938 | JGI IMG/M metagenome (GOLD analysis project Ga0137366, IMG submission 104938) | Vadose zone soil microbial communities from Sagehorn Ranch, Mendocino, California, USA - Sage1_L_60_16 metaG | ecosystem: Environmental > Terrestrial > Soil > Vadose zone | place: USA...
AACGAAACCATTCGTCTTGGGCCGCTTGCGGTGCGCTTTCTGCTCACGGGAGACGACTCAAATGGCAGCGTCGCAGCCTTTGAGGCCTATGTCCCGAGGGGGCAGCGACTGACGGCGCCAGGGCATAGCCACGACCACTACGAGGAGACGATCTATGGTGTCTCGGGGGGTATCTCGGGGGCGTCTCGGGAGTGTTGACCTGGACGGTTGACGGAAAAACGATCGACGTCGGGCCGGGGCAGGCACTCTGCATTCCGCGCGGCGCGATTCATCTGTTCGCCAACAAGGGTTCGACAACAACGGCAGCCAGGACGTGAAGGCGCTGTGCGTGATCACGCCGGCCGATGGTAGCAGGCACGGACTGGCGCCCCTTGCAACGAAAGCTGAGGAACTTTCTCTCCCGTATCATTGTCATCCCGAACCTGGCTGCAAGCCAGGAGAGGGAACTTACGATGCAAGCGGAGGGTGGCGGCGTGAGCAGGATCGAAAATGAAGCTGGCGCATACAGCAGTTTTGGCGTTGCCAGACGACATCGTGTGTCCAAGCTGACGTTAGGTCCCTCTCCCGTCCGCTTTCAGCGAACGGGGTCGGGATGACAATCACGTAGTTGGGAGCATGTTCGGTCCCCTTCGACAAGCCCAGGTCAGGCTCTGAAGACTTGCCCTGATACAAGACATGTCAGGACTCGCTACCGGGTGCCCCATCTTTCACGTTCTATCTGATTCGTATGTACCACTCAACCTGTGAAGTTCCTGAGGTATATCGAGGCTACGGGCGACCATTCCGATAATGGTCCTGCTTGGATTGCCTACCCTATTGAGCTTTTTCCCAGACAATTTTCCAGCGAGCAACTGAGGGGTCGTCTTTCTCAATGTCGCTCAGGACCAGGCGTCCACCTTCAAAGACATAAGGCCGGACTTGGCGCGATCCGACGTATCCGGGATCGGTGGCCACTTCTGGGAGGTGAATGATCTGCTTTTGCTTGGCGTCGATCTCATACCGGCCACAGTAGGCGAATGTGCCGTCGGCGGCAGCGATCTTCTCCTCAGGCGTAGTATGCACTGGATCGGCCCATTTTGGACGATCGGGATTCACAAGGTCAGCGCACATGTAACCGTCGCGCTGGTACATGAGGAAGCCCTTACCGTGGGGTCCATAGGCGGGATATGGCCGAGTGGTCCCGTCTTTCATGGTGTCTTCAGCGGAAACCATCTTCCACGTGCCCACGATTCGATCGCGAATTTCCGATTCGGTTTGACTGAAGGCCGAGGCGGCGCAAAGCAAAAATCCGAACAGAAGCAATGCGGAGGTTTTCATGTCGGCCATGTCTCCGAAATTCCAACTGCGAGGCACAGCAGCGTATCACGTTTCCGAGCGCCGACTCTGCCCGAGCGAACTAGCCGACACAAAAGCCGGAGTTTTGCCCAATCGACATAGCATTCATGCCGAGCAGACGGGATGGCCCACCTTTTTCAGTTTCTCTTTGACTGATCATTTCTAAGTGAGGCTGTCCCAACCCTTCGACTTCGCGACTACGCTGATCTCATCCCACACTTCTGCAGAATCAGCGTCATCGGGCACCACTTGGTGAACGCCGACTGAAACAGATTCAGCCCGACGAACGCCGTGAATAAGTACCAATAGGGCGAAACCCAATAGCCCAGGGCCAGCGAGAGCAGCACGAATACCCCCGCAATCATTCGCACTGCACGTTCCACATCCATGGATGAACCTCCCGATTTGAGCGGAGCAATTGTAACCTTGCTATGACGGACAAAGCTATGACGGACAAACAAGAATCCGTACCTCGCCAGGCTATGCTGGATGAAAGCGGTGACGGGCTGGCCCGCCCATTGCGGGTTTCGAAGAGTGCGATTCCACAGGGAAAAAAAGTGATTGAACTTCGATTTACCACCAGCGCAGTCGCGTAAGCGGCGACTTTTTTGGCGCATCCGTCGTTACCGGAGGCAAATTTCGCCGGTCAGCGAAGTACTGCTCCAGTTTACGCGAGGCCAGATGACTAGCTTCAGCCAAGACTTTCTCGTCTTGCTTTTTCAGCTTTTTCCGGAAGAGTTTCATTTTCTGCACACGCAACGTCGGCAATAATATAGCCCATTCGCAGCATGCCCGGATGCTGAATTTGTAAGCCCGACGCCTGCAGGTCGGGCCACTCTCTCGCGCTTTTCGAAGGCTATTACAACTTTCGAGGCGGCCGAAGCAGAGCACGTAGCCGACAATTTCGATCAGGATGACAGAGTTTATTCCGCAACAATCGTCCCGACATTTAACGCGATGTCATCCCGAACCTGGCAAGCCAGGAGAGGGACCTTACGATGCAAGCGGAAGTGTGGCGGCGTGAGCAGGATCGAAAATGAAGCCGGCGCATACGTTTGTTTGTGCGTTGCTCGACGCCATCGTGAGTACAGGCCGACGTTAGGTCCCTCTTCCGTCCGCTTTCAGCGAACGGGGTCGGGATGACAGTCATTTAGTCGGGAGCATGTGCGGTACCCTTCGAACAAGCTGGAGGGCAGGCTTTGGAGACGTGCCCTGACACAAGACCGCGGGGCAAAAAATCAAAAGCCCCGGTAGTCATCCGGGGCGGGTATTGCCAGTCGGTACGCCACCTATCGAGACGATTATAGCCGGCAGCGGCGTGTGCAGGATCGAAAACGAAGCCGGCGCATACGTTTGTTTGTGCGTTGCTCGACGGCATCGTGAGTACAGGCCTGACGTTAGATCCCTCTCCCGTCCGCTTTCAGCGAACGCGTTCGGGATGACAATCATGTGGTTGGCAGCATCTTTCCGGCAAGTCTAAAGACTGCAACTGCCGTGTACGCCGAATGCGTTTCTGATCCCGCACACGTAACCGCCGATCCGTGTCTATCGTAAGGTCCCTCTCCTGGCTTTTAGCCAGGTTCGGGATGACAGCGCGCGATGCGTGGCCGATAAGTGCCCGATGCAGGAGTTATCTTCCGGCAGCTTGTCCGAAAGCTAGTGTGAGGCCGTAGCTCCGCTGAACAGGGTCGAACCGCGGCACGATCATGGGCAGAAATGTCGCGTGCTTGTGCGCGAGATGGCTCATGTGGGTGTCATAAACGTAGCGTCCGATGAACCAGCCCATGGCGCCGCCGGCCACAATGTCAGACGCAAAGTGCTTTTGCGCCGCGATGCGTGACGCACTCACAATTCCCGCGAGGCTGTAAGCAGTTATGCCGACGATTTTCTTGTGCTTGTATTCATGATCCAGCAAAGAAGCGATTGCCCAGAGCTGGATTGCATGGCCGGAAGGGAATGAAGTTCCTCCGCCCCAAAAATCGCCGGGGTCTTTCTCGTCCGGGCGGTTGCGTCGAAATACTTCTTTCAAGACACCGGCAACAATCAGGCTGTCCAGCAGAGATTCAGTCCCGAGGACGCCAATCTCGCGCCCTTTGGGGTTGTCCCGCCATGCGCCATAGACATAGGAGCCGGCAACGAGGGGGACCAGGGTGTACACCGCGCCGACGTTCGAAATCCTGCCACCCCAGCGGACTTGACCACGGCTATTTTCAAAAGCATTGGCAAGGTGGATGTCGGCAGGAATTATTGCTCCAACCGCAGCCGTGGGCACCAGCCACTCAAGAGCATTTTCACGGTTTATATGGAACGGGCTGGTGAAGATATCTTTCTGGTCGAGCACGATGTTGAGGAACAGTTTCTTGAGAAGGGGCTTTGGCCGCTCCGTGTCGCCGGGATAGTAAATGCGATCGCGTCGGTCGAGGACAGATGGCGGCGATGTCGCCTCGGCAGTGCCGGTTTGAGGAGGAGCACTTCCGGCGGGCTGGGTCTGGCTAGGAGTCAACTGTGCAATTGGAGGTAAGTGCGCATCGCTCGCGCGGGCCACACTTCCGAGCATCCCCGCAAACACAAGCGCCAGCAATCGAAGTCTTCTAGTCATCCCATTAGCGAAAAGCCATCTTCTTCGATGCAAATAAGGGTTCGTGCGTGATTTGGACAAATCAGCTGGCCTGGCGCCTAGCATGAATGACTATCCCCTTAGTTCCGGCGGACTCCTGCTGTTCATCCGCTGGCGCAGGAGTTCTCGGCGGCTGGTTAGGGGTAAATTCAGCGAACCGAAATGCCCAAAGCGCTTACTGCTTGTGCGGGAGAAAGCCGTACGGTGAATTTGTCCTCGGTTCCGCAACTGATTATCGTGTTCTGTTCGCCGTACTCTCGGACCCAAATAACCCTTTTGGGATTCACAAAGACTTCCTGGCCGTTCACATCTTCAAACATCACAAACTCCATGTCTCCTCCGTTTAGAATCACGGCCTCCCGCGTTGACGCACGGTCGGCACGACAGATTGTACTGGGAGTAATAGGCAGCGCTCTTGACGATCCAGTGACGATTCACAAACGTCCCTTATAGGGGGCTTGGTCCAAGAAGACAGTCACTTGTGCCGCACCGCGAACCCAGTTCACGAGAAATCGCATCCATAGGAATCGTGAAAGCGCCCTGCGATGAGACCGTCGTAAAAGAATCACCCGCCACCCATCCCTGCGGCGAAAAAGCTGGGCCATGGATTCTGACGGCGACAATACTCGCCTCGAGCATGGCTTTTATCGACAGCACGGTGGTCAACGTCGCGCTGCCCGCGCTGCAGCATAGCCTTGGCGCAACCGTGGTCGGCGTGCAGTGGGTGGTTGAGTCTTACGGACTGTTTCTAGCGGCGTTGATCCTGGTGGGCGGCGCGATGGGAGATCTGTTTGGGAGGAGACGGGTGTTCCTGGCCGGCGTCGGGGTTTTCGCGCTGGCATCTATCGCTTGTGGCCTGGCCCAGAGCATTCGCGAGTTGGTGCTCGCACGCAGCGTTCAAGGGATTGGGGCGGCGTTTCTGGTGCCCGGCAGCCTATCAATTATCAGCGCTTCGTTCGACGAGAAAGGTCGAGGCAAAGCCATCGGAACCTGGTCGGGTTTTACTGCAATTACGACGGCGATCGGACCAGTTCTGGGTGGGTGGCTGATTGAGCACGCATCATGGCGCTGGGCGTTCTTCATTAATGTTCCGTTCGCTGTAGCGGTGATTACGATTTCCTTATGGCGAATTCCGGAAAGCCACGGGGCAGGCGCTTCCGGGCGGATCGATTGGCTTGGCGCGTTGGCCGCGACCATCGGGCTTGGTGGCTTAGTGACTGGATTCATTCAATCGTCGAATCTCGGCTGGCGCAGCCTGCCGGTTCTCGCAAGCCTAGTGGTGGGTTTGGTCGCGATGGTGGGATTCTTCCTGATCGAGCGTGAGGAGAAGTCACCCATGCTTCCGCTGGCGCTCTTCAGCTCCAGTGCCTTTCGTGGCGCGAACCTGCTCACGTTATTTCTATACGCCGCGCTGGGGATCTTTTTCTTCTTGTTTCCGCTAGATCTGATACAAGTGCAGGGCTACTCCGCAACGGCTGCCGGGGCGGCGGCGCTGCCATTCATTCTGCTGATGTTTGTTCTTTCCCGATGGTCCGGGGGACTAGTCGGCCACTACGGCCCGAAGTTGCCGCTGATTATTGGGCCACTCATTGCGGCGGCGGGATTTGTGCTGGTCGCACTGCCTTCAGTAGGTGGTAGTTACTGGAGAGCATTTTTTCCGGCACTCACGGTGCTGGGTCTTGGAATGGCAGTTACCGTTGCTCCACTCACGACGGTTGTGATGAATTCGGTTAATCAGGACCATGTAGGCGTTGCATCTGGAATCAACAATGCTGTGGCGCGCGTCGCGGGTGTGCTGGCGATTGCGGTTCTTGGGATTGTGATGGTGAACGCATTCAGCTCACGGCTGAATGCTCAGCTTGAGGAGATTTCGCTTCCAAGCAATGCTCTGCACGAGATTCATGCCAATGAGCCAAAGCTCGCGGGCATATCGGTACCGCCCGGCCTGGATGCCGCAACCAGTTCGGCGGTCAAAGAGACGGTTGCCCGAGCCTTCGTGCACGGATTCCGAGTGATCATGTTTGTCTGCGCGGGTTTGTCGCTGGCTAGCGCCGCAACGGCGTGGCGGATGATTGGCGATGAGCGTTCATGAACCGGTCGTCAGCGGATCATGCGGAAATCCCAAGCTCGGTTAGCTAGCATGCTCGCCCGGATGGGCGAGACGCCCGTCCGCACACGTTCGAGTGTGTTACAAAATTGATTTGGAACCGCTCACCCATTTTTTGACCGGCGCCGTTCTCGCCCGCGCTGGATTCAATCGCAAGTCGGCCCTCGCTACCGCCACGATGACACTCGCGGCAGAGGCCCCGGACCTGGACGTCATTGGGCTGCTCAAAGGTCCAGTGTTTGGATTTGCGCATCATCGTGGGTTCACTCACTCGTTCCTAGGGCTGATTCTCACTTCAGCTATCGTGGTCGGTTTCATGTATGTGATCTGGATCTTGCGCGGACGCAAGACCAATATTCCAGGCCTGGTTCCACGATGGGGACTGCTATTCGTTTTTGCTTACATAGCGGGCTTCAGCCACATCGTGCTTGATTTCACGAACAATTACGGTGTCCGCCCGTTCTGGCCATTCTTGGGGAAGTGGTACTCGTGGGACATCGTTTCCATCATCGAGCCGGCGCTATATGTTTTCTTGATTCCAGGGCTCGTGCTGCCGGAGCTCTTTTCTCGCGGCAAGCCCCTGCCCCGAGGACGAACCGCAGCGGTCCTTACACTGATTGCAATAGGTTCGATGTACGCAGTTCGTGACCATGAGCACCGCGAGGCGGTTCATGAACTGGAAGCGATGCATTTCAATCTCAGCACGTCCACCCGTGTATCTGCGTATCCATATTTTTGGACTGTCTTTCGCTGGTACGCGGTAGCGGAAACGAAGGATTTGTTCGCGACTTCAGACATTGATTCACGCAGTGGAAAGTTAGATATGAAAGAGCTACGGTTTTTCTACAAGAAACCGGAAACGCCGGCGACGCTCGCTGCCAAGCGGTCGTATGCGGGACGCGTATATCTCGACTGGGCGCAATATCCCTGGGTTACGGAAAACGTGTCGGGTGAAGATGCGGTAGTTCACTTCAAAGATTTACGTTATGACTATCCGCGAATGCGCGGTGGCAGCACGCTCTCGTGTACGGTGGAACTCGATCGCAATTTGAACATAGTGGGGGAAAGTTTCGGTGCCAGAAAACAACAGCCCCCGTTGGACTAGATCATTCGAACTCCGCCAGATGAAGTGCGCAAATCCCGCTTCGTCCCGGTCACGTCCGTGGTGATTCCATACGCATCGTAGTGCCCTTCTCTCGTCCGCTTTCAGCGTACGAGTTCGGAATGACAACCACGCGCGGCGAGTGTTGCAACATATGAAACCGGGGCAAATTGGAGGTTACCGGACGGCATCCAATTCTGCTTTTTCCTCATCGAGCGCACGTTGAAGAAGTTTCCAGTCGTTCTCTACCTGGTGTTTGGAGATGTGCGGAGCCTTGGGTTTCAGCTCCTGCTCCAGCCTGCTCAACATCATGTCCTGAACTAGTTCAGGCGGCGCGCTGAGGCGGAATGCATTCTCGCGGCTAATCCCAATTTGCACGGTACGCCCGCTCATTTCGGCCTGAAGAAAGGGCTGCCCCTCGGCGTCGAGTTGTGGTTGCGCACTGGCCTGGAACTCTCGCCATCCCGGCACGCCATCTTGGCGCACATCGCGAGCCATCGATGAAACCGATTCCCGATAAAACCGCCTTTGCTCATTGGTCAATGGCTGCCCAAGCTGGCGCCACGGGTCGGTGTCGACTGCCTCAAAGACCAGTGCGCCTTTAGCAGGATTGAACCGCCATCCTGCCCAGTACGCCGTCTCCACTGTCCCAACGACGAACGGATGGAACAGCAAGACCGGCGTAACGTATTTCTTGGCCAGCACCACCGATTCGATCACGCCGTGGACCGGCTTGCTGCGCTTGAGACCGGGCACCTGCGGAATGACAAACGTCGTAAGCTGCATCTCCGGATGATGCTTGGCCGAATGGACCAGCGACTTCGCAGCTTGCTTGGGCGTCGTGATGCCGAGGTCAGCGATGATGCTGCGATGCACCGCATGCGGGTAATAAAAATTGATGATCTGCTTGGCGAAGTCTGCGCAGTTGCGCTTGAGCAGCGCATATGACTCGCTGTTCGGCGCAGAATTCAGAACGCGAATCAGTTCGTCATCCTGCTCCGCCCGGGTAGCAATGCGAAATCCGTAAGTCGTACGGTCATAGGCAGACCCAGCGAGTTGGTTCGAGGACGCCCTCGGCCCAAAATCGTCCGGCTCCTCGGGCATGTTGTTTCGGAGGTATTGATGACGCAGCAATTGCACCAGCTTCGTATCTGCAAACAGCGGGATGCTGGTCGCGTCCTTCACCGCGTAGAGATAAGGAGTCAGCGGGACCGCGATCCAGTCGCGGCCGTTAACGCGGTGATAGCGGCTGATGACCACGCCGGTTTCGCCTGGCCGGCAACGGCGCAGGCGGGTCGGAGTCTCGGCGCATACGCGCGAGAGATATACGGCGGCATGCCCGGTTCCCGCAAAGGTCCCGTCATAGCTGTAGGGCTCTTCCAGCAAAAGGCTGGCCTGTGCCTGAAGCGGGTTCGGCACGGCGCTGATCAGGGCTATAACACAGAAAACAAAAGACTTGATATACTTTTCCGCCATATTCGCGATGAATGTTAATTCTATCTAACCCAGGCCAGGAAAAGTTGTTCCGGAAGGAGCACGGGTATTTGGACTTCGGTAATAGGTACAAACAAACTAATTCCACAAACAGACTTCATTTGAAATTGAAGCGCGAAGGTCGCGTTAGAATTGCTAAAAATGTTGCGCATCGCTTTTGTGGAGTGGCCCGAAGGCCTCTCGACGGACGACCCTCAGTGGGACCGGTTGAAAGACTCCATCACCGTCTCGCATCCCGACATCCTGATCACTAATGAATTACCTTTTGGCTGTTGGCTTGCGGATAGCGATGCCTTTTCGGAAGACGAAGCGCATGTCAGCCTCCGTGCTCATGAGAAGGGGCTTGAAGGGTTGATCGATCTTGATCTTCCCGCCGTGATCTCCTCGCGGCCCGTGTGGAACGGAAGACGGCTCGCGAATGAGGGATTCGTGCTGGAGAACGGGACCGTCCGTCCGTTGCACCGCAAACAGTATTTTCCGAATGAGCCGGGATGGTTTGAGAGCAACTGGTACACAGGTGATGGTTCAGGCTTTCAGGTGGCCGAGATTGCGGGAATAAAAGTCGGTGTGCTCTTGTGCACGGATGCCATGTTCAACGAGCACGCACGGGCCTACGGGAAGCAACAGGCGTCGCTCATCGTGATACCTCGTGCCTCAGGAGTGGACATAGAACCTTGGAAACTCGCGGCTGCGATGGCGTCACTCGTTTCCGGCGCTTACGTGGTCAGTTCGAACCGGGTCGGCCGTTCTAAGGCAGGTACGCGCTTTGGCGGAGGCGGCTTTGCCTATGCGCCGCATGGGCGGCTGGTAGCGGAGACAGCCGCGAGCAACCCGGTGCAGACACTGGAAATAGATTTACAAATGTCTGCATTCGCACAACGCGAATATCCATGCTATGTTCCCGAGCTTGAATGAGAGAAGCGGCCCATTATTTAAATTGCTCCGTGAATTCCGAGAGCGTTCGCTTTAGTTCGGCAAAGTCTTGCTTGAGAGTCGAAACCTCGGCCTCAAGATTTGCGATCCGCTGATCGTCCGAGATCTCGAACCTTGACGTGGGAGTTATCTCTTGGGCCGGAGGAGCGCCGCCCGAGAACAGATGCATGTATCGCGACTCCTTGGTCCCCGGCTGGCGGGGTAGCACTGCAATGAGCGGCGGTTGACGATCTGCGAGCCGTTGCAGAGTTGATTGCACATCATCCAGCGTCTCGAATCGGTACATGCGCTCGGTGCGGCCGCGAAGCTCTCCGGGAGTTTGTGGTCCACGCAGCAGAAGGACGCAAACGATCGCGATTTCCCGGCGGTCGAAGTTGAATACTTCCTGCAGACGGTGTTCGTACTTGGTGACGCGACTGTCGGCTCCACCGGCGGGTCCTGCCATTCGCCTTTCTTGCAACGAGCTGAGGGCTTGACGCACAGGCTCTTCATCGAGAGTCATTAGGGGATCGCGATTGTTCTTCTGGTTGCAGGCATTCACCAGAGCGTTCAGCGACAAAGGATAGTAGTCGGGCGTGGTGATGTCCTTTTCAATCAGCGATCCGAGGACGCGGACCTCGATGTCGGTCAAATTCAGTTCAGGCATTATTTGAAAAGTCTAGCAAGGATTGCGGCAGAGACGTAGCTTGCTACGTCTTGCCGACTGTTGCCCAGCGCCGAGACGTTCCAGCAACGTCTCTACGGAAAGACGAAGGAGTAAGATTTTCTAGAATCGGCAGTCCAAAATGCTGCCGGGAACGTCTAAGCCAGAGACAGCGCAAAGGAGGTCCTCATGAAGCGCCGCGAATTCATCACTACTGCCGCTTATGGTGTCGGTGCGGCCTGGCTCAGCACAAATATCACTCGCCGCGCCTGGGCAGTTCCGGAACTGACGAAAAAGTTCACTGCATCCGACACGGTGGTGCTCGGCAACACCGGTATTCACACTAGTCGGCTTGCCATGGGCACGGGAACCGTCGGAGTCGGGCATCATTCGCACCAGACTGCGCTGGGTGTCAAAGGCCTCTCAGACATGCTGCTGAACGGTTACGACCACGGTCTGCGCTTCTTCGACGCCGCAGATTCTTATGGAAGTCATCCTCACGTGGCGGAGGCGCTCAAGCGTGTGCCTCGGGACAAGGCCACAGTGCTGACCAAATCATGGGCCCGAGATCCAGCTGGCATGCGGGCTGACCTTGACCGCTTTCGCAAAGAGCTTGGCGTCGAATATCTGGATATTGTTTTGATGCACTGCCTCACCGAAGGCGACTGGACCGAGCGCTACAAAGGGGTGATGGATGTGCTCTCCGAAGCCAAGCAGAAGGGAATTATCCGCGCACACGGTTGCTCTTGCCACTCGATTGAGGCCTTGCGAGCGGCGGCTGCTTCGCCATGGGTGGAAGTTGATTTGGCCCGGATCAATCCCGTGGGCGCTTACATGGACGCCGATCCAGCTACGGTGATTCCGGTACTGAAGCAAATGAAGGCGTCAGGTAAGGCGGTTGTGGGAATGAAGATTCTGGGAGCAGGCCAGTTGCGCGACCGTCAGGACGACGCGATCAAATATGCGCTCTCTTTGGGAATACTCGACGCATTCACTATTGGCGCAGAGAACCGAAACGAGCAGGAAGACTTGATGCGAAGGATTGCGGCGGCGTGAAAAAGCGGGAAATATCTTCAGGAATGCAGCAGCGGAAGTACCGTTTCCAATGCTTAGGCGGTTTTGGTTCCGTTATCCGGCAGTTCCATTTCCCGCGGCAGATCCAGCAATGGTTCGCTGCTCTTTTCTAGAAGGTCGCGAAGTACCGACGCATCTTCGCGACTGGCCTCAGCCTTTTCGCTAAATCGGGTGGCCAGGCGAGGGTGTTTTTTGGAAAGCGAGCGAGAGGCCAGCCTTTTGGAAAACTCAGAATGTTCTTCGAGAGCACGGATTGCAGCCCACAGCGCTTTTTCAACCGCTATGTTCTGGTCCGCATGCAGGGTTTCCGGAGAATATGCATGCCCCACGCGACACCGGAAGCGCACCAGGCCTGCTTCTTCAACTTCCTCCAAAACACCATTGCATTCGGGGCATGAATAAGTCTGGCCGGTGGCCTTCATGGTTCTTGACTCTGTAACCAACTCCGGCTTTTCGGCAACGCCTTCCTGCACTAAGCCCACCAGTCTGGGTCCGATTTCGGACACCGGTAGAACGAAGTCCACTTCCGTACTCTCAATGGCGCTCGCTGGCATGGACCTTGCGAACGCATCGTCCGGGTCCTGGACGACGGCAACACCGCCACGTTTCTTGATATCGGCGAGTCCGGCGGAACCGTCGTCGAGATTTCCGGTCAGCACGACGCCGATTACTCGGGGTCCATATGCATAGGAGGCGGTACGAAACAGCGCATCAATGGAGGGCCGACTACGGTTCTCGCGCGGTCCATGCTCCAGCCGAATTTTTCCCCGATCCAACATGAGGTGCCGTTGCCCTCCGGGAGCGAGATACGTTCTTCCCGGAAGGATGAGGGCTTGATTCACCGCGTAGAGGACCGGAACTTTGCTGACACGGTTTAAGATCTCGGGCAGCAGACCAGGACTCTCCTCGGTGGTATGAAGCACGATGAAAACCGAGGCCTGAAAGTCCCACGGGAGGGCAGACAGGATGGTCTGCAGGGATTCGAGTCCTCCGGCAGAGGCGCCCATGACGATAATGTCTCGACGAGCCATATTATGTGCTTCGATTGGATGCGAGTTGCGCAGAGGAAGTTAAGTTTGACCGGGTTCTCGCCATCACGTTAAAATGACTGAGTTTGCCTGTACTTGCCCTGTTCTGGGGTAATCGTAGCCGAAGCTTCGGCACGGAAACAGCAAGCAAGAGATCACCAGAAAACAAAGATCAGAAGTCCTCTGAGGGAAGTTGGTTGATAAGCTTACCCCGCGATGAGGGCGCATGGAGCAAAGCTATGTACGCAGTCATTCGCGCCGGTGGAAAACAGTATCGGGTAGCACCCGGAGACGTGGTCCGGCTGGAAACCCAGACCGGCACAAGTAATGGCAAGGTAGAATTTGGCGACGTTCTCGCCGTGTCCGCAGGGAATGGCCAGATCGGGCGATCACAAGGCGCGCTGGTGACCGGCGAAGTCATGGGCGTAGGCCGGGGCAAGAAGGTTTTGGTCTTCCACTACAAGCGCAAGAAACAATATAAGAAGCTGCAGGGGCATCGGCAGCCGTTTACGTCTGTCCGCATTACTGAGATCGCATTCGACGGACAGAAGTTCACGGCACCCGAGCTTCCGAAGAAAGAAGCGAAAGTGAAGAAGGAGTTGCCGGCAGCTGAGGCTTCATCTGGGCCGAAGACAGCCGCGAAGGCAAAACCTGCAGCGAAGAAGAAGGCGGCGGCTCCGAAGAAGAGCGCGGCAAAGAAGGGAACAGGCAAGAAGAAATAGTTCTGACGATTCAAGCTAAGAGCTGACAGCTAGGAGCTGATTTTATGGCACACAAAAAAGGATTAGGCAGTTCGCGAAACGGCCGCGATTCAAACGCACAGCGGCTGGGATTCAAGGCATTTGGCGGTCAACTTGTTCCTGGTGGAACGATCATTGTTCGTCAGCGGGGCACACGCGTAAAACCGGGACTGAACGTGGGCCGCGGCAAAGATGACACCCTATTTGCCAAGATCAGCGGCAAGATTGTGTTCAAAGATCGCGGCTCGATGGGCAAGTTTGTGATGATCGAACCTCTGGCAGCCGAGTAAGTTTCAAAGATTAGGCAGACTTCGGCTGTCCTCGCTACCATCCAAATTCCGACCCCCGCTCACACCTGTTGGACATCTACGTCAAAACCTACGTAGACTTTCGCGTTTACGTGGAGAACCTCACAACTAATTCGTCTGGAGGCAAGCTCGTTACAGGCGCGTTCGTAATGCTGCTTGTAATTTTGTTACTGGAGCTGACGCTTTCGATTCGCCGGGAAACTCAGACTTGGGATGAAGCCTGCCACATTTTTGCCGGGTACAGTTACTGGACGCACGCCGACTTCGGAATGAATCCCGAGCACCCGCCCTTAGTCAAACTGCTGGCTACCGCGCCGCTGCTTTCGCTGTCATTGCGGGTCCCCTCGCATCCGAATATTTTTTCGAAAGAGGAAGACTTCACGACTGCAGCCGATTTTGTTTACGGAAATGATGCTGAGGCAATTCTTTTTCGCACACGCATTACTGCCGCCAGTCTGTCTCTAATTCTGGCGATAGTGCTGTTTTTCGGAGCGCGCGAGATGTTCGGGCGGCTAGCGGCGCTCATTGCACTCGCATTGTTTGTATTCGAGCCGACGATATTGGCCCACGGCGCCGTGGTCACGACCGACATGGCGATGAGCTGCTTCCTTTTCGCGACTGTGTGGGCTTTCTATCGCTATGTGAAACGGCCGAGCCTGGTTCGACTTGTATTGACCGCATTGTCGGCGGGGCTTGCGCTGGCTTCCAAGCACTCCGGAATTCTGGTAATTCCAGTTCTCATTGTTTTGGCGGCTACCGAGCTATGGTTTAGCCGTCGAGAACAGGCGGCGATTCGGCGTCAGCAAGTCATGAGACTAGCTGGCGCGATCATCGTGATTTCGGTCATCTCCGTCGCGGTACTTTGGGCTACATACGGCTTTCACTTGCATCCACGCGCGAACCTCGAGGCGGAGGCCCGCGTCATTCAGTACGCGTCACGACTGCACCACCCATTCCAGGCGGGCATGATTCAAACATTTGCCCGATGGCATTTGCTGCCGGAAACTTATCTCTACGGCCTTGCTGATGTGGGCTTCACGGCAGATTTCAGCCACACGTATTTGCTTGGGAAGGTTTATCCGCATGGTGTTTGGTACTACTTCCCCATCGCATGGGTGATCAAGGCCAGCTTGGCACTAATACTGTTGCTGCTTCCGCTGCCGTTTGCGCTTCTCTGGCGTGGCGCTGACCACCGGAGAGAACTCTTGTTCCTCGCAGCGCCGGCGATTATCTATTTGGCTGTGGCGATCGCGTCGCGAATGAATATCGGCGTACGCCATATTCTTCCTATATTTCCGTTTTTGTTCGTGCTTGCGGGGTGGGGCGCTGCCACACTCATGGAGCGGCGGCGCCGGTGGGCTTACGTCATAGTTCTAGTCTTGCTATTCGATGTCTTCTCTTCGGTCCGAGCGTTTCCATCCTATGTCGCGTATGCGAACGAGCTATGGGGCGGGTCAGCCAATACGTATAAGTATCTCAGTGACTCGAATGTCGATTGGGCCCAGCAACTCAAAGCGGTAAAAAAATATCTCGACAGCCGGGGCGCGCAGGATTGCTGGTTCGCATATTTCGGTGAAGTAGCGGCTGAGCCAGCTTATTACGGCATTCCGTGCAAGCCACTGACGACTATTGCATCAGTGTGGCTGCAGCCGTGGATCGATGTCCCATCACATATTGAGGGGCCTGTACTCATCAGCGCGGGCGTGCTGTCAGGTTACGAGTTTGGGCCAGACTCGCTTAATCCCTACGACCAGTTTCAGAGAATTCCTGCGACCGCAGTGATCGAACACGGGGTCTTCGTTTTCGATGGACACTTTGATGTTCCGCTGGCCTCGGCCCTAAACCACGTAACGAGATCTGAACTCCTGGATAAACAGAAGCGTCTGGATGCGGCCCTGTCTGAGGCGCAATTGGCGGTCGCGCTTGCGCCGGATTCGCTGCGTACGCAATCGCAGTTGGGATATCTCCTGCTGCAGATGAACCGCAAAGGTGAAGCGCGCGAGCACCTGCAAAAAGCATTGTTGCTGGCAGAAACTGTCCATCCGGAGTTTGGCGATGAGTGGACAATTCCGGGATTGAAGAGCGCGCTGGGGCAATAGCGGGCATCAAATCACGGCGACATTCGGCATTAGTGGCACAATCAGCCTCTTAACAGGAGTTATGATGATCGGGCATGGAAACCGTGAATCTTTCGTTTCGCTACGCTGAAGAGGATTACGTGCGAGCCATGCGTGCTCATTACGGATCACGCCTTCGCCTGCCACTCGACATCGCGGTCACAGTAGGAGTCGCTGTTCTTGGGGCGTACGAATGGCGGTCGGGGTCGCATGCGTTTGGAATAACTCTGCTATGTTTTTCGGGTATCTTCGCGCTCATTCTTGTTGCTGTGTTCGCCGTCATTCCGAGAATCTCGTTTCGCAACCAGCCCAAGCTCCGCGATGAGTACTCGTTAAGGTTCTCGCCGGAGGGAATCCACTTTCAGACCGCGCACATTGAGTCCGACCTCGAATGGAGTATGTACACCAGCGCATTGGTCGACGCATATTCTTTCATCCTCTACTACGGCACTCAGCAGTTTACGGTTATTCCCAAACGCGTGTTTCAGGACGGGTCGCAGCGCGAGACGTTCGAGCAATTGCTACTGCAGAAGGTATCGAAAGTTGTGGATAAGACGCAGTGAACGATCGGGCGGGACGCCCAATTGGGCGATAAATCGCATAGCACCAACAGCCGTGAGCGCAGCCCCCATCCCTTAACCCTACCTTTCGGTCCCCCTTTTTTTGCCTCCTCTATACTGAGTATGAGGGCGAATCCTAATCTGTGCGCCGCACCCCTCGCCGGTGATGAACGCCGCGCAACGAAATCCATGTTTATTGATGAAGCCACAATTCGCATAAAGGCCGGCGACGGCGGCAACGGCTGTCTCGCTTTTCGGCGGGAGAAGTTTGTTCCGCGTGGCGGCCCGTCCGGCGGCGATGGCGGCAAGGGCGGCGACGTTATCATGGAATCCAGCGAGCGGCACAACACGCTGGTGCATTTTCGCTTCAATCCCGAACACAAAGCGCAGCGCGGACGTCATGGAGAAGGCTCGAACAAGACTGGGCGTGACGGCGAAGACGTATTGTTGAAAGTTCCGGTCGGAACCATTGTTTACGACGAAGAGTCAGGCGAGAAGGTGCATGACTTCTCGAACCCCGATGATCGCATCGTGATCGCGCGCGGGGGGCGCGGCGGACGGGGGAACGCCCAGTTCAAGACCTCGACGCACCAGGCGCCGCGCGAGCACGAAGACGGGAAGCCGGGCGAAGAACGTACCCTGCGCCTCGAACTCAAATTGTTGGCGGATGTTGGCTTGGTGGGATATCCGAATGTCGGCAAGTCCACTTTGATTTCGCGCATTTCCGCGGCACGCCCGAAGATCGCAGATTATCCTTTCACGACGCTGGAGCCGAATCTCGGAGTGGTTGCCGTAGGGGACGCTCCGCACGAGAGGAGCTTTGTAGTCGCCGACATTCCTGGTTTGATCGAAGGCGCGCATCAAGGCGCCGGATTGGGTACGCAGTTCTTGCGGCACATCGAGCGCACGCGTTTGCTAGTGCATCTGGTGGATGTCTCCGATTCCGGTGGGCGACCAGATCCGGTAAAGGACTTTGAAGTCATCATGGGCGAACTGGGCAGCTTCGGTGCCGCACTTGAATCGAAGCCGACGATTCTGGCGGCATCCAAGTGCGACGTGGCGAACAAGAGCAAGCTGGCGAAACTTAAGAAATATGCGAAGTCGCGCGGGCTGGAGTTTTTCCCGGTTTCGGCGGTGACGGGCGAGGGAATTGAGAAACTGAAATACGCGATGGCGGAGAAGGTTGAGGAAATACGCCGCGAACAGGTCGGGGCCACCGCATGAATATTGGGCTCTTCGGCGGCACCTTCGATCCCATTCATAAAGGGCACGTTGCGCTCGCGACTGCTGCGCGGGAGCGTTGCGAGTTAAGCCGCGTGTATTTCGTCCCTACCAACGTACCTCCGCACAAAAGCGCCCAGCCAGTGGCGTCGTATTTTCATCGTTACGCGATGACGGCGCTTGCCACTCAGGCCGAGAAGCCATTCGTCGCGTCTTTGCTCGAGGCGCCTGGGGAATTCATTCTTCACGACAAGAAAAGTGCGAAAGCGAGCGTGGCTTCGGCGCCGAATTTCAGCATTGACACCATCCGCAGGCTGAAACAGTCACTGAAGAAAATTGACCGGCTATTCTTTCTGATTGGAATCGACGCTTTCAAGGACATTGCCAAGTGGCGTGAAGCGGAGGCCCTGTTTTCGGAGTGCGAATTCATCATCGCGAGCCGCCCAGGATTTTCGCTGGCCGACGTCGCCGGCGCGCTCCCGGAAAAATTTCGGCCCCGAGCGGAAGTCACAAAGCCATTCGCAAAGCAGCCGGCCGCGGGTGATCTTGTGCTTTCCGGAGTCACGCTGCACTTGCTGGACAACACAAATCAGAAGATTTCCGCCACAGAAATCCGCAGCGCTGTTCGCGCGAAGCGTCCGATCAAGAGATTTGTTCCCGAAAGTGTGGAAGAATACATAAAGAAGGAAGGATTGTACGTTTGACCAGAGCGACCGTTCCCACCGCATGTACGGGCGAGGACGCCCGTACCCCCATGAGCATCACTGAATGAAGAAGACTGATCTCAAGAAGCAAGTCTCCGAAGCTATTTCTGCCTGCCTTGAAAAGAAAGCCGAAGAGCTCACATTGCTCGAACTCGAGCAGGGCACGGGCGCGTTCACCGATTATTTTGTGATTTGCAGCGGCACCAATCCGCGCCAGATTCAGGCTATTTCGGATGAAGTTGAGTTGCGCCTGAAGCGGGCTGGGCTGTACCCGAACAATATCGAGGGGCATAAACAAGCCGAGTGGGTTTTGATTGATTACGTGGATTTTGTGGTCCACATTTTTTCGGAGTCGGCACGGCGATATTACGACCTGGAGCGGCTCTGGAAATCGGCAAAGAAGCTGGAACCCCAGGACCTGATAGCTAGGCCGCGGAAGCGAGCTGCGCCGCGAGTTACGGTGCGCAAACGCGCGTGAGAAAACGTTTTTAACCGCGGGAGACGCACAGATCGCAGAAGAGAAGCTTCACTTCGCCACGGATTTCGTGGATTAAAGCGTTCAGGAAAATGAGTTAGTGAAGCTCACCATCGCATGGATCGGCAAAACGAAAAACTCAGCGATCCAATCTCTCACTGACAACTACTTTAAACGCCTGAAGCAATATACCGAGGCCGAAGGCATAGTCCTCAAGGATGAAGCTGCTTTATTGAAGCTGTGTGGTCGAGACGGTCGAAGCACGCGACGCTGGCTCGTGCTGCTTGACTCGCGGGGCAAGCAGCTGTCGTCAGAAGAGCTGGCGGAATTCGTTCGCCGACATCAGGAGAAGAACCTGCTGAGGCTGGTGTTTGCCATTGGGCCAGCAGATGGATTCGGGGAAGAGGTTCGCACTCAAGCCGACCTGATCCTATCGCTCGGCAAGATGACTTTAGCGCATGAACTGGCGCGCGTGGTTTTGCTGGAGCAGATATATCGGGCGTTCACGATCTTGAAAGGGCATCCGTACCATTTAGGACACTGACGGCGGAGAATACGGGGCCTGTACTCCGGTGACGTTTCCGAGGATCGTCGGCCAATGTAGATTCCTCGTGATGAAAGACCCGATCGAAGTGCTTCGCCGCAAAGAAGCCGAACTGCAGCAGTTGCAGGAAGAAGTGGAAGCCCTGCGAATTGCAGGCGAAATCCTGTCGGACCAGAAGGCAGATGGCAGAAAAGCGGGAAAACGCGGCAAAGTGCTGCAAATGCCGCTCAATCTCGCCTAACTGCGCACTTCAAAATTAGCCGCGGATTTCGGATCAGCCTTCAAACTTAAGAACCCACTGACCGGCCGGGGAAAGCAGAAGATGGCCGCAATGTCGTGTCCTTTCGAGCGATTCCGGAAGTAACCTGGGCAAAGCCTATTGGGCGTTGACCCGTCTAAGTTATGAGTAGTACGATTCCCTATCGTTCGAGAGCATGCAAGCAGAATTACCTGTAAGTCATAGATGCAAATGAAGATCAGTATTTCCCACATACCGCTTGCAGCACTCGCGGCCACACTTTTAGCCGGGCTCGGCTGCCAAACTGCCAAGAAGCCGGCAGCCTCCTTGACATTGCCCAAGCAAGCCCCGCCTCCTCCGATTCAAACGCGCTCTGCTCCTCCGGCTCACGTGAGTGCCTTGCGAGGTCAGGCTGAAACGCAGAAGCCGGCGCCAGCACCTTCAGCTCAGCCTGCCGCTCAAACTGCGGTTCAGGCGGAAGCCAAATCTGATCCTGTGCAGGAACTGGTTACCAAAGCAGAAGCGGAATACAAGGCCGGACTCGACCTCTCGATTGCCGGACAAACGGACCAGGCGAAGGATCACTTTGACCGCGCCTTCGGCATTTTGCTGAATAGTCCGGCGGGTATACATACCGATCCGCGTTTTCAGAAGGAATTTGACCGGGTCACCGAAGGCGTGAGCACGCTCGAAGCTGCCTCGCAACCGGCAAGCGAAACTCCTGCCGCAGACCAAAAGCCCGACGAAGAAAAGTCTGAGCCCGCACCGATTGACGAAGCCAACGAAGTCACGAATTATCCGGTTGATCCCAAGCTGAAGGCGAAGGCCGTGGCCGAGATCAAAGCGACGCGCTCCGACCTTCCGCTGATGATGACCGACCAGGTCGCGGGCTACATCAATTACTTTTCGACGCGCGGCCATGGCACCCTGGAGCGCGGGCTCACTCGCAGCGGACGGTACCGCGGGATGATTGAGCGCACGTTCAAGGAAGAAGGGGTTCCGCAAGACCTAATTTATCTTGCGCAGGCAGAATCGGGTTTCCATCCTTATGCGGTTTCGCGCGCGGGCGCCCGCGGAATCTGGCAATTTATGGCGAGCCGGGGGCGGGCTTACGACCTGCATCGCGATACCTGGATGGACGACCGGCAGGACCCCGAGAAATCCACGCGTGCCGCCGCCCGACATTTGAAAGACCTCTATAACCAGTTTGGAGACTGGTACTTGGCCATGGCCGCGTATAACTCTGGGCCTGGCACGGTGCAGAGCGCGGTCAAGCGCACAGGTTATGCGGATTTCTGGGAGCTCTATCGCCGCAACGTTCTGCCCAAGGAGACCCGCAATTACGTTCCAATCATCGTCGCTGTGACCATCATGGCGAAGAATCCGGCCCAGTATGGGCTGGATGACATTGTTCCTGATCGCGAACTCGCCTATGACACAGTGAAGATCAACTACTCGGTGGATCTTCGCTTGGTTGCCGAGTGTGTGGGTGCTACGTCGGAGGAGCTGCAGGAATTGAATCCAGGCTTGTTGCGAATGACCACACCTAAAGTCCGGTTCGATTTACACCTGCCGGCAGGCACGGGAGAAAAGTATCAGGCGGCGATTGGTTCCATTCCGCCGGACATGCGGATTTGGTGGCGGTACCACACGGTAGCGTCGGGCGAGACTCTGATGTCCCTGGCGCGAACCTACCATGCGCCGCTGAAGACAATCGCCGACGCCAATCAGCTTTCGACCACAGACGGCATTGAAGCGGGGGCCAAGCTGGTGATCCCCGTCACGCCGAAGCGTGGCGGTGATGCGCAGACGTACGCCAAGCGTTTGACTGTGTATCACGTCAGAAAAAATGACAGTGTCCAAACCGTTTCAGACAATCTTGGAATCCCCGCTGTTACCATCCGCCGCTGGAATCGGTTAAAGAGCGACAGCCTCTCGGGACGACGGGTCCTTTATCTTCATCTTCCGGTCAGCCCGGCAGCAGCTGATTCGGAGCGGGTAGCTTCCGCTAAGACGAAGCACAGCAATCATTTAGCTGCATCCTCGACTCCGACCGAGGTGCGCCACACGGTCAGGCGCGGCGAGACGCTGTACTCCATCGCAACCAATTACAAGACCAGCGTTACCGCCATTAAACAGACCAATGCGCATGTCGCTACCTTGCGACCTGGCATGGTACTGATTATTCCAGCGCAATAAAATCTTTCGCATCTAAACCACCGCACGTGCGTGAAATCGGTTGCGGCTCGCGTTGCAACCCGTTATAATCCGGCGCCGTCGCAAGTTTTGTCTTTTTAATTTTCTGCGCGAAGGGAAATGCGCATACCGGCACTAGAAGCGCCGGAATAACGAGGAGGAAGAATGTTTTTCGAGGAGACCCTCTACCTGCGTGACGATGAAGCGGACGAATTTGGAGATTCCGGCGCCTTCAGCGACTCGCTCGACGAAGACTACGAAGAGGAAGAAGAAGAGGAAGAAGCCGAAGTAACACCCTCGTCTGAAATTGAACCCGAGCCGGCCATGGATGAGCCTGAGCCTGCCCCTTCCGCGCCCCGCGGCGGCGGAGGCGGACCAAAATCACCCAAAAAGAAAGCTCCCGCAAAGAAGAAGGCGCCCAAGAAGGCGGTGAAGAAAGCTGCCAAGAAAAAAGCAGCGAAGAAGAAGCCAGCCAAGAAAGCTGCGAAGAAAAGACCAGCCAAGAAGAAAGCTGCCAAGAAGAAGAGCGCAAAGAAAAAGGGCGGCCGGCGCCGTTAGCGATCAAATCCCGTTTGTTCGTAGAGACGTTGCTCCGCAACGTCTCTTTTTATTTGCCTGAAGATTATTTGCCTGAAGATCAAACATAACGTCCAGAATTATGAGGGCGAGACAAGACAAATATGTGCGCACGATAGCACAAAAATACATAAATCTATAACCCGTGATTGTCATTCCGAACTCGGACGCAGGAGCGTCCGAGAGAGGAACCTTACGATGCTCATGAATTATCCCGGAAGTAAAACGGGTCTGAACGGTTTGAGCGGCGTAGCCCAACTGCATCGTAGGGCGCCAGCTCACGTTAGGTCTCTCTCCCGTCCTCCTTCGGCGGACAGGTTCGAGATGACAAAACGTTTAATGCTGAGGGAGCAAACCGAAATCGGAATGCGGCTCAATCGAAAGGCGCGGCCTTCTATTTTTTCGCCACCGTTTGTAAACACTTTCCATAAAGTTCCAACAAATGGGCCGCGTACTCCTCAGGCTTCGCGGCAGCGGCCGTGCCCTGAAACCCAGCG
>Ga0137366_10000760_pt1 | contig 22472 bp, 19 predicted proteins | sample SagtaG_8_FD_104938 | JGI IMG/M metagenome (GOLD analysis project Ga0137366, IMG submission 104938) | Vadose zone soil microbial communities from Sagehorn Ranch, Mendocino, California, USA - Sage1_L_60_16 metaG | ecosystem: Environmental > Terrestrial > Soil > Vadose zone | place: USA...
CGGCCGTCGCCGACACCTCCGATGCGCCGTGGTGCATCCGGGCCTGGAAGGACACGTAGACACGGCCATTGCCCGGCGTGAAGTAGAAGGTGCCCTTCGATGGAACCGGATCCCGCCTGTTCACCACCTGGACGCTCGTGATGTGGTGGTCGGGCGTCATGGGGTGGTCCATCTGTACGATGATCGGGACCTTGGCTCCGTTCTTCGTGACGGCCGGGACCTGGAGCAGCGGAAGGTGCTCGCTCTCGAGGAGGGACCGCGGAGCGGGATCACCGCTCGCGGAGGCGGTCGCCCAGCGAGCGGGAATCCAGAGCCCCACCGCCGCGGAGGCGAATCCGAGGAAGTCTCGCCTGGAGAGCTCCTGCGGCGATGAGTCGGTGCGGCGATTCACACGAACCTTCAGTGTCTCCCGGGATCGAGCTTCGCGTCTCGATTGGACCAGTAGATGTAAGCCTCGAGGGCCTTCATCGCGTCGGAGTCGGGATCGATCCTCTCCCCCTCGACCGGATTCTCGATGCACCAGTTGATCATGTCTCGAAGCACCGCGAACTTCCCGACCTGGCCCTGGAACTTGGGGAACGTATGCGGGTGCGTGTCGGTGGCGAACGGGTGGCACATGGCGCAGGCCATCCCGGTCCTCGAGAGCTTGATGTTGAGCTTCTTCTGGGTGTCCTCATCGCCGTGGAAGAGCAGGTCGCCGACCCTGACCTGCTCCATGAAGACGTCTTGGAACGCCTTCAGCTGCTCCGGCGTGTGCTTGCCTTTGTGGGCCAGCGCTTGCGAGCTCATCAACACCAGCTCCAGCACGAGGAAGGCCCCGACGGCGACGTACCAGCGACGACCGGCGATCTTCATGACTCTTCGCTCCTCTCGTGAGGCTGCATCCGGTCACTTGTAGGCGCCGTAATAGGGCCACTCTCGGTCGGCCACGCGGGGATGCACGACCTGGTTGACGTTGTCGGAGCATCCGGAGTCCACCTCGGAGTCCGCGAGGACGTCCTGCCGCCACATCATGTACTGGTTCTCGATCTTGGCCGAGGCGTTCATCGTGAGCCGCGACCATCCGACGCCGTCGAAGAAGTCGCCGGGGTCGACGCGGACCATGCACTTGGTCAGGGCCGGCACGCCCTCCGGCGCGTACGGCCACGGCCAGGAGGTCGCGAGCATCCCGATGGAGCGCATCTTCCCGATCTCGTTGTAGAGCACCTGGTGAGTGTGACCGTGGATGTTGGTCACGTTGCTGTACGGCTTGAGGACCTCCTGGACCTCACGCCAATCCCGCACCCAGAAGTTCCAAGGCGGGTAGTACTCGTAGAGCGGGTTGTGGCTGAAGACCACGATGGGCGCGTCCTTTCCCCAGCTGGAGAGGGTTCGATTGAGCCACTCGAGCTGGTCTCGGCCCACGCCGGCCCAATACCCGGCCACGCTCCCGTCGAGGGTGGCCATGTGCCCCATCCGCTCCTTGGGGCTCATCTTCTTGGCCGTCCAGTAGTCGGGGCCGCGGCTCACCGTGTCGAGCCCGACGAAGCGGACGCCCTTGTGATCGAAGGTCCAGTTGGGCTGGCCGAAGAGATTGGTCCATTTCTGACCCATGTCCAGGTACCAATCGTGCTCGCCGGGGATATGGTACCTCTTGATCTTGAGCTCCTTCAGGATGCCGCTCCCGAGGTCGAGCTCGACCGGGTCGCCGAGCTGGGCGAGATCGCCGCCGTGGATGAGGAAGTCCGCGGGCGGATTCATCGCCTGGACGTCCTTCACCGCGCGGACCGCCTTGTCCACGAAGCGTGTGTTGACGTCCTTGGGGTACAGGTGATTGTCGGAGATCCAGGCAAACCTGAAGGTCGCCTGCGCGCCGAGGGTCAGGTCGAGCGTGTTGATGAGCGGGAACCACCCGTACGCGGCGACGCTCCCGGCGCCGGCCAGGATCGACTTGTGGAGGAACGTGCGGCGCGTGATCCCGAGCGACTGATCGGGGCGCTCACCCTTGCCTCGCAGCTCCTTCTCCATCTCATTCCGCTCTCGCTGGATCTCGTCCATGGGTCCACGTCCTTCCCGAGGGTCGACACCCGAGCCTCGACAGCGCCGCGCTCGGTGATTCCTCACTTCTTCAGCTCGATCGTCACCTGCGCCGCCTGCTTGGGCGCGACCGTCACCGGGATCTCGGTCGCGCCCGTGTACTCCTGCCACGCGACGAGGGTGTAGGAGCCCGGCGGCACGTCGGGGATGCTGAACGTGCCGCCTTTCTGGGTGACGGCGTAGTACGGATTGTTCGCGACGTGGATCCACGCGTGCATCCAGCCGTGCACGTCACACTTCACCTCCACCATCCCGGCCTTGGTGAGCGGCTTCGGAATGCGCTGGCCCTTGACCGGCAAGGCCTGATTGAAGACGGTCGCCTTCCCGAGGAAGCCGTGCGTGTTGTGCATGACCGGGTCTGAATTGACGATGACGATCGTCCCGACCGGAAGCGCCTGGACGTGGGGAACGAACCGGCAATTCTGGTTCACGATCTCCGGCGGCGTCGCCGGCTTCACCAGGGGCTTCCCTTTCTCCACGTCCTTCACGTAGACGACCGCTTCCTGGACACCCTTGTCCGGCCCTACGACGACGAGCGGGTCCTCGCGCAGGCCGCCGCAGACGGAGGGGTCCTTGTCGGGAATGATCTTGAGGGTGGGAGCGGTCCCCTGGAACACGACCTTCCCTTGGATGGATCCGCCGTCAGGAACTGCGGCGACCTCGTAGGCCACAGGGCGCGACGGAGGGCCGCTCACGAGGACGATCGCGACGAGCAAGGTCGACACGCGCTGAACGCGGGCCATGGATGTTGCCCTCCAGTCTGAGCCGGCCGGGAGCACGCGCTCGGCCGCGCCTCCGACGCCCTGAGGGCGTCGATCGACGGGCCGCTCGGGCGGTCGAGCCCTTGCTTCAGGCCATGACATGCCGGACACGACAGCGCTCCCATCTCTGAGTCTGTGCACGTATGACGACGGCCACCAGCGGCGGCAGGCCCACTGTGGGTCACAATCGGCGGCCATGTGGGGACGCCCGCAGTCCAGTCACCGTCAGTCAAACGTGAGAACGAGACGAGAAGACAGCTCTCCACGAGTGACAGCGCTGGCTGGCTCCCCTGTGGGAGCGTGCGGCGACCCAACGCCCGCATGTCCTGCGTGCAGGGCGCCCACTCCTCACCGTGAGCTCGCCCGTCCGGCGCACGCCGGCGGGGTGTCAACGCGCTTGTCGCCGGCATCGCCGGTGGTGAACGTTGGCGAGGAGGGCCCTGACGTGACCAGCTTCGGCTCGAGCCCCGCAGTCGCTCTGTTGCTCGCGCCTGCGCTGGCCATGGCGCAGCGGGACCTCTCCGATCACGGACGAGGCTGGGTTTCGGGCGTGTACTGGGTCGCCCCCCTCGTCGTGCTGATGGTCCTCACGTTCGTGTACGTCGCGCGTCGCATCCGGACACGCCGCGCGCGTAGAGGGCTGGGGCCGACGAGGACGGGTTGAGGGACCGCCCGCGAGGCCGCGCGTCTGCCCACGCGACGACCCGCCGGGCGCGAGCGTCCCCCGCCTCGGCCGGCAAGGATGGTGACCTGTCCGGCTCACCGCCCCGGACCCTGCGAATGCACCTGTTCACCGCGCACCGGGCGCTCATCGCCTCTGCCACGGCGCTCGGAGTCGTGTTCGCCGCGGCGAGCGCGCTGCGCTTCAGGGAGAGCGGGAACGCGACCGCGCTCGCGCTCGGCGCGGCCGGGCTCCTCACGTCCATCGCGCTCGCTGCGTACTTGCGCTGGTTCCTGCGCAAGACGCGGGGGCGCCGGGCGGGCTGACCTGCGAGCGCGTCACCGCGCGGGGGGCGCCGGCGGCGCGAAGTGCGCGTCCTCCTCCATGGCGCGCTTGATCAGCTCGGTGGCCTCGGGGCTTCCCTTCATCGCGACCAGCGACTCGACGAAGTGCGTCAGCGCCCAGAGGTCCTCCTCGGGCAAGGCGCCGCGCCAGGTCGGCATCGCGGTGCCGCCCACTCCGGAGGCGATCACGCGGTAGATGTCCTCCGTCTCGTGGCCCGCCCGCACCGAGCGCAGGTCGGTGCGGGTGAAATCGGGAGGAAGGAGCTTCACGCCGTAGTCCGACTCCTTCAGGTCGGCGCCGTACATGTCCTTCCGGAACTCGGTGATGCCGTTGCCCGTCAGCTCCTTCGACGCTTCGTAGATGAAGGCCTTGGAGCCGTAAGACGGGTGGCAGCTGAGGCACTGCGCGAGGCCGTGGTACACCTTCTTCCCGCGCGCCGCGCCCTCCGCCGCCTTGCCCGCCCACGGGTCGGGCGTGGGCTCGATCGCATCGCCCGGCTCCTCCTCCTTCCAGCGCGCCGAGAAGGTCTTGATGTACTGGATGATGTTCTGGAGGTTCTTCTCCGGGACGCCGTCCCAGCCGAGCATGGCGGTGCCGTGCAGCCCGAACCGGACGATCCGGACGAAGTCCTCGTCACGGGGCAGCGTGCCGGTCGGGACCGCCGCGAACTTGAACAGGCCGAGCGTGAAGTCGCGCGGCGGCGGGCGCAAGGCAGGCGCGGCGGGGCCTTTCCCGTCCCCCTTCTCGCCGTGGCAGGTGCGGCAGTAGAGCAGGTACGACTCCTCCCCTTCCGAGAGGACCGCGGCGGGCACCACCTTTCCGCCCAGCTTCATCGGTTCCTTGAACCCACGCGGCCTGCTCGCCTTGCACGAGGCGAGCACGCACAGCGCGGCGGCGGCGACGAGGCACGGTGAGCGCATCCAGGGCCCCACGATCACAGCAGGTACACGGTCGCGTACAGGACGAGCCAGATGGCGCCCACGAAGTGCCAGTACATGGCCCACAGCCGCACCGCGACGTGCCGCATGGCCCCGTAGGCGCCGCGCGAAGCCCGCACCGCGAGCCACGCGAGGGCCACCAGCCCGACCAGCACGTGGAGCGCATGGAACGAGGTGAGCGCGTAGAACACCGAGCCGTACGGGCCGCCGCTCGGGACGAGCCCCTGGCGGTGGACGCCGATCCAGACGGCGACCTGCAGCGCCAGGAACAGCGCCCCCAGTCCCGCCGCGAGCGCCAGCGCGCCGGCGACGGGGCTCGGGCGCCCGCGCCGGAGCGACCGCAGCGCGCTCTGCAGCGCGCCGCTCGAGAGCGCGATGACGGCTGTGTTGACGCCGGGCAGCACCAGCGGCAGCCGGGGGTCGCCCACCGGCGGCCAGACCGGTGCGCGGCCGCGCACGAGGGCGTACGCGAAGAAGAGGCCGCCGAAGAGCATGGCCCACGAGGCGAGGAAGACGAGCATGCCCACGTAGGCGGTGAGCTCCCCGCGCGCGCGGGTGGCCGCGCGGTAACCCTCGAGATCCCTCACGGGAGCGGGACCCCGCCGACCGCCACGCTCTTCCAAGACCGCGTCCATGTCACGCCTTCGCGGCGCCGGCTTCGGACGCGGGCGGCTCCGGCATCTCCTCCGCCTGACCGATCCAGTCGCGGCCGAGCGCCTCCTTCACGGCGGGGTTCGCGAACTCGTGCGGACCGCGCCGGACCTCCGGGATCACGTCGAAGTCGTGGTACGGCGGCGGCGAGGTCGTGTTCGTCCACTCGAGCGTCGTCACCTCCCACGGATTCTGCCCGGCCGCTTCCGCGCGCCCGAAGACCGTCCGCAGGAAGTTCCAGATGAAGAGGAACTGGCCGGCGAAGAGCGCGAAGGCGAAGTAGCTCGTCCAGCGGTTGAGACCACGCAGACCCTGGATGAAGGTGTACTGGAAGGGGTCGAAGAGCCGGCGCTGCTGGCCCGCGTAGCCGGCGAGGAGCTGCCCGCCGAACACGAGCGTGAGCCCGACCACCGTGATCCAGAAGTGCGCCTTGCCGAGCCGCTCGTCGAGGCGCTTCCCGAAGATCTTGGGGAACCAGAAGTAAAGGCCGGTCATGGTGCCGAGGAAGGAGGCGGCAGCCATCGTGAAGTGGAAGTGGCCGACCACGAACATCGTGTCGTGCAGGTAGAGATCGAGCGAGATGTCGCCGAGGAAGAGCCCGGTGAGCCCGCCCAGCCCGAACACGAACACGGTGCCGAGCGCGAAGAGCATGGGGGTCGTGAACCGGATCGACCCGCGCCACACGGTGAACATCCAGTTGAAGACGAGCAGCATGGCGGGGGCGCTGATGAGCAGCGTCAGCAGCATGAAGCCCTGCCCGAGGAGCGGGCTCATGCCGGTCACGAACATGTGGTGCCCGTAGACGACGCCCGAGAGCACGGTCACCGTCGCCATCGCGTAGACCGAGCCCTTGTACCAGTAGGCCGGCTTCCGCGCGAAGAACGACACGACGTCGCCGACGATGCCCCACGCGGGAAGGATGAGGATGTAGACCTCGGGGTGGCCGAAGATCCAGAACAGGTGCTGGTACATGATGGGATCGCCGCCGCCCCGCACCGCTGCCGCTCCGGCGATGAAGAACTGGGTGCCGAAGGTGCGGTCGAGGAAGAGCAGCAGCGCCGCCGACCCGAGGACCGGGACGAACAGCGCGTTCAGGACGGCGGTGAACCACAGCCCCCAGATCGTGAGCGGCAGCCGCATGTACGTCATGCCTGGCGCGCGCAGGCGGATGACGGTGGTGATGTAGTTGATCGCGCCCATCGTGCTCGCGACGCCCGTGAAGAAGAGCGCGAGCACGACGAGCGTCTGGCCCAGCCCCGGCATCCCGATGTTGGTGGAGAGCGGCGGGTACCCGGTCCAGCCGGCGCCGGCCGGCCCGAGCGCGACCAGGAACGACGCGATGACGAGGAGCTGCGAGACCAGGAAGAACCAGAAGGAGAGCATGTTCAGCAACGGGAACGCCATGTCCCGGGCGCCGATCTGCAGCGGGATGAGGAAGTTCCCGAACGTGCCGATGAGCACGGGCGTGATCGCGAAGAAGATCATGATGAGCCCGTGCATGGTGAAGATGTTCTGGTAGTTGGCGGGGCCGATGACGCCGCCGGTGGAGCGCAAGAAGAGCGGGCCGAGCACCGGCACCTGGCGGTACGGGAAGGCCCACTGCCACCGGATGAGCATCGCGAGCGTCCCCCCCACGAGCAGGAAGATGAGCCCCGCCCACAGGAACTGCTGCGCGATCACCTTGTGGTCGAGCGAGAAGACATACCGGCGGGCGAACGAGGTGGGCGCCGGGTGGATCGGCTGCAGGTCCGGATGCCCGAGGTGAGCGGGATGCGTTGCCATGTCAGAACCTCTTCCAGTCCCAGCCCCAGTGCGCCTCGGCGTCGTCCGGGTCGTAGCCGCGCCTCGCGTCCGCCTGCGCGTCCGCGAACCACTGCGCGTAGGCGGCAGGCTCCATCACCGACAGCACGGCACGCATCTTGTAGTGGTTCGGCCCGCAGTGCTGGGCGCACGCGAGCTCGAAGTCGCCCGGCTCCTGGCCCTGGAACCAGAGGCGCGTGATGGAGCCTGGCACCGCGTCCTGCTTCACCCGGAAGTTCGGCAGGTAGAGGCTGTGGATGACATCCGTGGAGGCGAGCTGGAGGATCACCGGCACGCCGAGCGGGACGTGAAGCCCGTTCGTCTCCACGATGTCGTCCGCCGTGTTGAACCGGCCGTCCGGCCCAGGATAGCGGACGGTCCACGCCCACTGATGGGCGTTCACCTCGATGCGCACCGCCCGCGGGTCGGCCTCGGCCTTGGAGAAGTTCCAGAAGTGCTCGTTCAGGTCCTCGACCGCGTGCCCGAAGAGGTTGCCGTCGACGACGAGCACGACGATCCCCACGCACCCGAGGACGACGAGGGCCGACTTGCGAGTGTTGCCGTGGTCATACGCGGCGACGTGCGCCCCGCGGTGACGGACGGCCGCGTAGACCAGCATTCCGAGGACGGCCAGGAACACGATCCCGAGCGCGACGATGGTGAAATGGATGAGCCAGTCGATCCGATGGCCGTCGAGGGAGGCGTCGTGCGGCAATCCGAACCCGCGCTCGGGCCGCGGATCGGCTCGCACCGCCGCGGCGACCAGCACCGCCGCCGCTCCCGCCATCCGGCGCAGCGCGCTCACGGATCGCTCCGCTCGCTCCCGCGACGGACGGCGAGGACGACGAGCCCGGCGACCGCGTAGGGAGCGAGGATCATGGCGCCGATGAAGAGCGCCGCGTGCGGGGTCCCATCGCGCGCGCAGACGGGGCATGCGCCCGCCGCCGCGGGGACCAGCGCGAGCGCGGCGCCGAGCAGGGTCTTCATCGCATGAGCCTCCACGTCGCGTCGGCGATGAGCGCCAGCGCATAGCCCGCGGGCGCGAGGAGCGGGATGAGCACGGTCAGCTTGAGGATGCGCGTCTCGTACCGGAGGTGCATGAAGAACAGGCCGATGAGCGTGGCCTTGCTGATGGCGAGCACGACGAGGGCAGCGATCGTCGAGCTCCGGCCGATCCCGGGAAACCGGATGACGGTGAGCTCGAGCGCGGTGAGCGCCGCCAGCGCGAGGAACACGAACAGGTACTCCCTGCGGTTCGTGCGGACGCTGACTCCGGTCTCGATAGCCATGCGCGGCCATCCTCACGGGATGAGGTAAAGAGACGAGAAGACGAAGATCCACACGAAATCGACGAAGCACCAGAAGAGCCCGAGGAGCTCGATCTGGCGCGGGCCCGCCCGGCCGCGAGCATAGGCGCGCAGCACGGCCAGGATGTAGACGACGCCGATGAAGACGTGCAGCCCGTGGAAGCTCGTGATGACGTAGAAGATGCTGGCGCGGGCCGACTGCCCGAACACCAGCCCCTCGCGTAGCAGCCCGGAGTACTCCCGATACTGGCCGAGCAAGAACGCAGCGCCGAGGAGCGCGGTCGCGGCGAGGAGAACCTCGGCTTGCCGCCGTTTCCCCTCCACGGCCGCCGCGTAGCCGAGGACGTTCGTCACGCTCGAGCAGATGAGCAGGAACGTGAGTCCGGCAGTGAAGTTGACGCCGAGCGCGGGCTCAGCCGGCTGCCGCCAGACCGGATGGCCGGCCCTGAGGATGCCATACCCGATGAGCAGGCCGGCGAAGGAGAACGCATCGGAGATCAGGAAGATCCACATCCCGATCTTGGCAGGCGTGGCGGTCCCGTATTGGTCGTCGGGCGGCCATGCGACTTCGTGCGCGTGCCCGGATTGCGCTGCCGTCGAGCTCAAGCGCGAACCCCTTCGAGGTGGCCTTCTTCATGTGTCAACTAATGCTGCCCGTTGCGTCGCGACAGCGTCCCGCTGGTGGCCGCCCCGCGTGGCACGTGCGGCCGCCAGCTTTCCGAAGGGTCGCGCAGATGGCGTCGGGCGGGGGCTTGCCGAGGCGGCGCACCGATACCTGGATGATCGACGCGCTCGCCGACACATGAGGCCGCGCGACGCGAAAACGGCAGCGCGCGACCCGCGCCGCCGGTACGTGAGCCGGGGTGGAAACGCGCCTGCGGAGGGCTCCCCCATGCACACCCGCGCAGCCTTTCTGTCGTTCATGCTCCTCCTCGCCAGCTGTGCGTCGCCTCGCCCGGGCAAGCCGATGCTCGACTCGAACATCGGCTCGCCGGCGCCCGCCGCAAGCGTCGCTCCGGGCCCCGTCGACGGCGAGACCGCGCGCAAGCTCGTTTCCGTCGGGGTGAAGGTCGTCGACGTCAGGACGCCGGCGGAGTTCGAGACTGGCCACGTCCCGGGCGCCCTGAACATCCCCTTCGACGAGGTGGCGGAGCGCCATTCCGAGATCGGGTCGCCGGCGACGCCCGTCGTGGTGTACTGCAAGACCGGACGGCGGAGCGCCCTGGCGATCGCTACGCTGCGCGAGAAGGGATTCACGCGGATCTACGATCTCGAGTCGTATGATCGATGGGTCTCCTCCGAGCCGGCGCCGTCCGCACGGTAGAGCGCGCGCGGTGCGGCGAGTGGACGCAGCACGCCCGCCCGCTTCGTCGCTCGCACAGGCAGGCGGGCGCGTGCCTCGAGCTTCGCCCATGCGCCCGAAGCGCGGTGGATCTAACGATTGATCATGGACGACACCGGCCGCCCCGGTATCGGCGCTGCCGAGGTGAGCAGCGGGCGCGCGCCCGCTCCCGGACGCCGCCGCATCCGAAAGCTCGAGGCGACGGTCGTGGACGTCGTGCGCGAGACGCGCGACACCGTCACGCTCGTGCTCGGCACGCGCGAGCCCGTCGAGTATGCGGCCGGGCACTTCCTCACCATCGACCCGCACCAGTTCGAGGAGCTCGAGGACCTGATCGCCTACCTCGAGGACGCCAAGGGTCGCCGCGAGCCGCCGCGGGCGTACTCGATGTGCTCCTCGCCGCTCGAGCGAGACCTCGCCGTCACCGTCAAGGCGGAGCGCTACGTGCGAGGGACGACGCGGTACCCGCCCATCCTCTCGCCGTACCTCGTCCGCCATGTCTCGCCCGGTCAGCGGATCGACGTGGTGGGCTTCACGGGTGGATACGTCCTCCCCCACGACGTCGAGGCCCGAACCGACCACCTCGTCCATGTCGTCGCCGGCTCGGGCTCCGTCCCGAGCTACGCCATCCTCAAGTACGCGCTCGCGGTCCACCCGCGGCTGCGTCAGACGTTCGTGTACTCCAACAAGACCTGGGATGACGTCATCTTCCGCGACGCCCTCGCGGCACTCGAAGAACGCTTCCCGCGGCGCCTCCGTGTCGTGCACACGTTGACGCGGGAACAGGACCCGCGGCGGCACGGACCGGACGTGCGCACGGGGCGCGTCTCGGCAGCGCTCCTGCGCGAGGTCATCGCGGATCCCCACGGCTGCCTCGTTTACACCTGCGGCCCGGCGATAGGTCCGCACGAGCGCACCGCGGCGCGGCAGCGCGGCGAGACGCCCCAGCCGCGCTTCCTCGAGACGGTCGTCGCAGCGGTCGCCGAGATCGGCGTCCCGAAGGACCGTGTGAAGACGGAGGCCTACGGGTGAGCTGGCCAGCCCCGAAGAGCCTGCGCGAGGGTGCGTATCCTGTACTCCCAGGGACGCGCCGTTCCGCGGCGCGCCTTAAATGAACGTTTCGGATGCAGCCGCCCGCGCCGTACACGGTGACGGAGACGCTCTACGAGAGCGAGGGGACGAGCCTGTACCGAGCGCTCGGGGCCGATCGCGTCCCGGTGATCCTGAAGGTGCTCGATCCGAGACGGTGCCGTCCCAACGCGCTCGATCGGCAGCGGAGCGAATACGAGTTCGGCAGGACGCTCGACCTGCCCACCATCGCCAGGCCGCTCGCGCTCGAGACGTACCAGGGCATGCCGGCGCTGGTCATCGAGGACTTCGGCGGTCAGCCCCTCGATGTCCTCCTCGGCGAGCCGCTCCCGCTCGAGCAGTTCCTCGAGCTCGCGGTCCGCATCGCGAGCGCCGTCGCGGACGTTCACCGGCAGGGCGTCGTCCACAAGGACCTGAAGCCGCAGAACATCCTCGTCAACCGCGCGACCGGCGAGGTGAGGCTCGCCGACTTCGGGCTCGCGTCGCGCCTCCCGCGCGAGCAGGAGAGCGCGAGGCCCGCGCAGATGATCGAGGGCTCCCTGCCCTACATGTCCCCGGAGCAGACGGGACGCATGAACCGGGCCGTCGACAGCCGAACCGACCTCTACTCCCTGGGCGTCCTCCTGTACGAGATGCTGGCCGGAAGGCTGCCGTTCGAGGCCCGCGATCCGCCGGAGTGGGTTCACTGCCACGTCGCTCGCGCGCCCACCCCTCCGTCGCGGGTCGTCGCGGACATCCCGGAGACGGTGGCGCGCATCGCGCTGAAGCTGCTCGCGAAGGCGGCCGAGGATCGCTACCAGACCGCCGCCGGCCTGCGGCACGACCTCGCGCGCTGCCTCGAGGCGTGGCGCGCTCGCGGGAGGATCGACCCGTTTCCGCTGGGAGAGCGCGACGCGTCGGATCGCCTCCAGATCCCGCAGAAGCTCTACGGGCGCGACGAGGAGCTCGCGCTCCTCTTGCGCGCGTTCCGGCGCGTCGTCGAGACCGGCTCGCCCGAGCTCGTGCTCGTCTCGGGCTACTCGGGCATCGGCAAGTCGTCGCTCGTGCACGAGCTGCAAGAGCCCATCGTCCGCGAGCGCGGCCTCTTCGTGGCGGGCAAGTTCGACCGCCTCGGGCGTGACGTCCCCTACTCCACCATCCTCGAGGTCCTGCGCGAGGTCGTGCTCGACACGCTCGCGGAGAGCGAGGAGGGCCTCGGCGAGTGGAAGCGGCGGCTCGAGGAGGCCCTCGGCTCGAGCGCGCAGCTCATCGTCGAGGTCATCCCCGAGCTCGAGCTCGTCATCGGGCGGCAGCCCTCGGTTCCCGAGCTGCCGCCGGCCGAGGCGCAGACGCGGTTCCTCGTGGTGTTCCGGCGCTTCGTCGGCGTGCTCGCCCGGCGGGAACGACCCCTCACGATCTTCCTCGACGACGTGCAGTGGGCCGACCGGGCGAGCCTCGCGCTCCTCCAGGACCTGGTGACGCCACCCGGCGTGCCCTCGCTCCTCGTGGTCGGCGCGTACCGGGACAACGAGGTCGGACCCGCTCATCCGCTCGCATCGATGCGGGAGGCGGCGCGCGAGGGGGGCGCTCGCGTCTCCGGCATCGTGCTCGGTCCCCTCTCGAGGGGGGACCTCACCGCGTTCGTGGCCGATGCGCTTCGCTGCCGCCGCGACGAGGCGGCGCCGCTCGCCGCCCTCATCCTGGAGAAGACGGCGGCGAATCCGTTCTTCGCGATCCAGTTCCTCACGCTGCTGCACGACGAGCGCCTCATCGAGTTCGACGACGCCCTCCAGGCATGGCGCTGGGACCTCGCGCGCATCCGCGCCCGCAGCATCACCGACAACGTGGCCGAGCTGGTGGTCGGCAAGCTCCGGCGGCTTCCTCCGCCGACGCAGGAGGCGCTGAAGCGGCTCGCCTGCTTCGGGGACGCCGCGGACGTCGGAACCTTGACCATCGTCCTCGACCGCTCGGAGGCGGAGACGCACGCCGCCTTCTGGGATGCCCTGCGCGCCGGGCTGATCCTCCGCGCCGGCGGCGCGTACAGGTTCCTCCACGACCGGGTCCGCGAGGCGGCCTACTCGCTCGTCGCGCCCGAGGATCGGCCCGCGGCACATCTCCGCATCGGCCGCCTCCTCTTCTCGCGCCTGCCCGGCAAGGCGATCGCGGAGCGTGTCTTCGACGTCGTGAACCAGCTCAACGTCGGCCTCGACCTCGTCACGGATCCGGACGAGCGAGATCGGATCTGCCGGCTGGAGCTCCTGGCGGGACGGAAGGCGAAGGCGGCGACCGCGTACGCGTCGGCGCGCGGCTACCTCGAGCTGGCGACGAAGCTGCTGCCGCAGGAGGCCTGGCGCGCACGGAGCGCGGAGACGTTCGAGCTCCACCTGGATCTCGCGGAGTGCGAGTACCTCGTGGGCGGCTTCCAGCGCGCGGACGGGATCCTCGACGCGCTCCTCGGAGACGCCGCCTCGAACCTCGACCGCGCCAGGGTCCACCTGCTGCGGCTGAAGTTGTACGAGGGCACCGGCCGGTTCGAGGACGCCTGGACGGCCGGACTCGATGCGCTGCGGCTCTTCGGAATCGCGATGCCCGAGCAGAAGGAGGAGATCGCCGCCGCCTTCGAGGCCGAGCGGCGGGAGATCCAGGTGAGCCTCTGCGGCCGGCGTCTCGCCGATCTCGCCGACGCGCCCACGCTCCGGGCGCCGGACCTCGCGATGGTCCTCCGGCTCCTCATCGAGCTGTGGATCCCCGCCTACAACGCGAGGCCGGAGTGCCACCCGCTCCTCATCGCCAGGTCGTTCCACTTCACGCTCCGCCACGGCAACACGAAGGAATCCAGCCTGGCGTACAGCGGCTACGCCGTCCTGCTGGTGGCGCTCTTCGGAGACATCCCGTCCGCGCTCGAGCTCGCCGACACGGCGCTGCTCCTCGCCGACAGGTTCGAGGATCCGCGGTCGAGAGCGGGCACCCTCGGCAACTACGCATTCCAGCTCCACCACTGGCGAAAACCCCTCGCGCCCAGCGTCCCCACCGTGGATCGCGCCTTTCGTGTGTACCAGGAGATCGGCGATCTCGCGCACGCCGGGATCATCGCGATCGTCGCCTCATGGACCATCGTCGTCGAGAAGGCCGACCCGCTCGACGAGGCGCTCGCGGCCTCGGAGAAGTACCTCGCCTTCGCGATCGAGACCCGGAACGACACCGCCCGCGACGCGCTCCGGCTCATCCGGCAGCTCGTCCCGGCCCTGAAGGGCACGACGCGCGAGCCGGCGAGCTTCGACGACGACGGCTTCAACGAGAGCGCCTGCCTCGACGCCTTCACCCGAGCGAGCTTCGGCGCCGGCATCGCCCTGCATCGGATCCTGAAGCAGATGGTCGCCTTCCTCTACGGGCGCTACGACGAGGCGCTCGAGGCCGCGGCCCAGCATGCGTCCGCGCCCGAGCCGGTCTCGGCCTTCCTCTACGACGCCACGCACCACCTCTTCCGCGCGCTGACCGCGGCGGCGCTCCACGCGCGAGCCCCCGCCCAGGAGCGGCAGGAGCTCGCGCGGATCCTGGTGGAGGAGCTGCAGCGGCACGCGCCATGGGCGCAGAGCTGCCCCGAGAACTTCCTCCACCGTCATGCGCTGATCTCCGCGGAGGTCGCCCGCATCGAGGGGCGGGAGCTGGACGCCGAGCGCCTCTACGAGCAGGCCATCCGCTCGGCCCACGAGAACGGGTTCATCCAGCACGAGGCGATCGCCCTCGAGCTGGCCTCGAAGTTCCACCGGGCGCGCGGCTTCGAGCTCGTCGCCGACGCGTACCTGCGCGAGGCCCGCGCCCACTACGCGCACTGGGGTGCCGCCGGGAAGGTGAAGCAGATCGACGAGCAGCACCCGCGGCTCCTCGAGCCGCGCCCGGTCGCGCCCAGCGCCACCTTCGTGGCGAGGACGGAGCAGCTCGACCTGCTCTCGGTGACGAAGGGGGCGCAGACGATCTCGGGCGAGATCGTCCTCGACGAGCTCCTGCGCACATTGCTGCAGGTCGTCCTCGAGCAGAGCGGCGCGCAGCGGGGCTGCCTCCTCCTCGCGCGCGCCGCCGATCCGGCGGGGCCGGAGCGCGCCCTCTCGATCGAGGCGGAGGCCACCTTGGACGACGGGGGCGTGCGGGCGACGCTCCACTCGACGCCGGTGAACGAGGCCTCGGCCCGCGTCCCGGTCTCCATCGTCCAGTACGTCCTGCGGACCAAGGAGACCGTGATCCTGGACGCCGCCCGGGAAGTCGGCAGGTTCTCTTCGGATGAGTACGTCGCGCGCCGGAAGCCGCGGTCGCTCCTCTGCCTGCCCATCCTGCGGCAGGCCGAGGTGGCCGGGGTCCTCTACCTCGAGAACGATCTCCTCGGGGGCGTGTTCACGCCGGAGCACCTCGTCGCGCTCGAGCTCCTCGCGACGCAGGCCGCCATCTCCGTCGAGAACGCCCGTCTGCTCGCGGACGAGCGGGCGGCGCGGTCGGCGGCCGAGGAGGAGAAGCGCCGCTTCGCGTTCCTCGCCGAGGCCGGGACGCTCCTCTCCGAGTCGCTCGATCCCGAGGAGACGCTCGCGCGTCTCGCGCGGTGCTGCGTCCGGTCCTTCGCCGACTGGTGCACGATCGACGTCCTCGATGCCGGCGGCCGCGAGATCCGGCGCCTCGCCGGCGCGCACGCGGTCGCCGAGAAGGAGCCCGTGCTCCGCGAGCTCGAGCGCCGGTATCCGGCGGCGCCGGATTCGCGAGCGCCCGCGGCCGAGGTGATCCGGACGGGCGAGCCCGTCCTCCTCCCCGAGCTCTCCGACGAGGGCATCCGAGCGAGATCCGAGGACGACGATCACGCGGAGCTCATCCGCCAGCTCGGGACGCGAAGCACGCTCGCGGTGCCCCTCGCCGCGCGCGGCCGGACGCTCGGGGTCATCACCCTCTGCTCGTCGGCGCCCGGGCGCCCCTACGGCCGCGCCGACCTGGAGCTGGCACGCGAGCTCGCGAACCGCGCCGCCATCGCGCTCGACAACGCGCGCCTCTATCGCGAGGCCCAGGAGGCGATCCGGATCCGCGACGAGTTCCTCTCGGTCGCGTCCCATGAGCTGTACACCCCCATCACGTCGCTCATGCTGTCCTTGCAGGCCATGCTCCCGTCGCCGACGGGAACGGCGGGCGAGGCCCTGGACGCGCGCGCCACGCGCAAGCTGCTCGAGCTCGTCTCGCGGCAGGGGCGCCGGCTGGTCCGGCTCATCGGCGACCTCCTCGACGTCTCGCGCATCCAGACGGGCCGGCTCGTCCTCGAGCTCGGCGACGTCGAGCTCGGCGCCCTCGTGCAGGAGGTGATCGAGCGCCTCGAGCCGGACCTCGCGCGATCGCGGTGCGCGGTGTCCGTGGACGCCAGCGGCCCCGTCCACGGTCGATGGGATCGCTCCCGCCTCGACCAGGTCGTCACGAATCTCCTCTCGAACTCGATGAAGTTCGGGCCGGGGAAGCCAGTCGAGGTCGCGATCGGCGCCGAGCGCGGGCTGGCGCGGCTGATCGTGCGCGATCGGGGAATCGGCATCCACCTCGCCAGCCAGGTCCGCATCTTCGACCAGTTCGAGCGCGCGGTGTCCTCGGAGCACTACGGCGGGCTCGGGCTCGGCCTCTACATCAGCCGCCGCATCGTCGAGGCCCACGGCGGCTCGATCCGCGTCGAGAGCGAGCCCGAGGCGGGATCGACTTTCACGGTCGAGCTCCCGTGCGCCGGGCCTCCGCGGGCGGCCGAGCAGGGCCCCCGGCGAGACCCGTCATGACCGCCGCCGCCACCCGCTCCGTGCTCGTCGTCGACGACGATCCCGACATCTGCGAGGTGATCCAGACCGTCCTCGAGGTGCACGGCTATCGCGTCCTCACGGCACGCGACGGCGTCGACGCGCTCGAGCAGCTGCGGGCGGGCGAGCGCCCGAGCATGATCATCCTCGATCTCATGATGCCGCGGATGAACGGCCTCCAGTTTCGGGACGAGCAGACCCGTGATCCGGCGCTGCGAGCCATCCCGGTGCTGGTCCTCACTGGAGACGGCAGGGCGGACGCGAAGGCCGCCGCGCTCGGCGTCGAGGGCCTGCGCAAGCCCGTGGAGCTCGCGACTCTGCTCGACGCGGTGCGGCGCTCGTCGAGCGCCTCGTAGTCGGGCGCCGCCGGGTGACGATGACGATCCGTGGTCGAACGACGCCTGTCGGCATCGCACCTCACCGAGCGGGCGGGCAACGCCCCAAAGGGCCACGTCGCGGCACCGCTCGCGCCGCATCCGCGTCGCCGCGTCGTGCCGGCCTATCGCAGCAGAGAGGTCGCGGCGTTCAGCGCGTCCTTGGTCTGCTTGCTGGTCCTCTTCGACCACGCGGAGTTGAGCGTCGAAAGGGGCTGACCCGGGAACACCGCGACGATCTCGCGCCGTCTCCTGAGGAGGCGAGGCACGACGAACACCAGCACGACGAGCACGACCGCCCAAACCATGCGTCCACTCCTCGAGGTTCGCTCCTGCTGGAGCGTATATACCGCGACCCCGACACGGGACGCCTCCGGTCTCGGTCATGCCGGTACGGGGCTGGGCCTGTCGAGTGTGACCCGGCTGATCGGTGCAGTGGAGGAACGGTCTCCTGCGAGTCGCGGCGCCCCCGAGCTTCCCGCCACGGCAGGGATGCCTCAGGCGATCGCCACCGCTCCTTGCATTTTTTTCGCTGCGGCACTCGAATGATCGGGCTCTGAGTCGGGTTTCTCCCATCCGGTCGATTCGAGGTGGGGGGTGTGGGGGGAGCGGCGCTCGCTCCCCCCACCTCGAGGGCTTGCGAAGCGAAGCGAAGCAAGCCCGGAAATCTCTCAGGCTCGCCTGTGAAGCGCTTGGCCAACACAAGAAACGGCGAAAGGCGAGCCTGAGATGCGTGTGGCGGGGATACGCGGAACGAGCTCGCGGGAGGCTTCGGACGACGAGGCCCGGGTCGAGCCGCTCGTCCGAGCGGAACGGATCGCTGCGCTCTACGGGCGCAACAGAGTCGCCCAGGCGACGGTGTTCCTCAACTCGGCCGTGGTGGCGATCGTCCTCTGGGGACGCACTGGCCCGGTCCGGCTCGTCGCCTGGGTGGCCGCGCTGTGGCTCGTCGCGGCCGGCCGGCTCGCGCTGGGCGTGGCGTACGCGCGCTCGACCCGCGCGCCCGACGAGGCGGAGCGCTGGGGGCGGCTGCTCACGATGGGTGCCGCCGTGAACGGCGTCGTCTGGGGCGCGGCGCCCTTCCTGCTCGGCGCGGGCGTCTCCCTGGCGCACCTCATCTTCCTCGCCTTCGTCCTGGGCGGCATGGCGGCCGGCGGAGCGCTCAGCAACGCGACCCACCAGCCCGCCTTCCTCGCCTTCACGGTCCCGGCGCTCCTTCCCATGACGGCGCTCCTCCTCGCCGGCGGCGACCGACTCCAGGTCGGGATGGGGATCATGCTCGCCGTCTTCGGCGTCGCGGTCACGGCCATCTCCCGCACGGGGGGCCGCGCTCTCGGCGAGGCGGTGCGCCTACGCTTCCGGAACGCGGATCTCGTGAACCGGCTCTCTGCGTTCGCCGGGGAGCTGGAGGCGCGGGTGAAGGAACGGAGCGCTGAGCTGGAGGCGGCGCTCTCCCGCGAGCGGGAGGCGGAGCAGCGGCTCGCGCGTGCCGCGCGGCTCGCGGCGCTGGGATCGATCGCGGCCGGGGTGGCGCACGAGATCAACAATCCGCTCACCTACGTGGGATCGAACCTCAGGTTCGTCGCGGACGAGCTGGCGCGCGGCGCGGTCGACGCGGAGGGGCGCGCGGCGATGCTGGACGCGCTCCGGGACGCCGGCGACGGCGCCGAGCGGGTGCGCGTGATCGTCCGGCAGCTGACCGACTTGGCGCGGGTGGATCGTCGCGGCGCCGCCGAATGGGTCGACCTGCGCACCGCGCTCGACGAGTGCGCCGGCATGGTCGCCAACGAGGTCCGGCCACGCGCCACGCTCCTGCGCGAGTACCAGGCTGCCCCGGCCGTGATGGGCGAGCGCTCGCAGGTCATCCAGGTCTTCCTCAACCTGCTCCTGAACGCGGCGCACGCCATCCCGGAGGGAAACCCCGCGGCGAACTCCATCCGCATCGCGGCTCGCGCGGACCCGGCGTCCGGACAGGTGATGGTCGAGGTGTCCGACACCGGCTGCGGGATCCCGGCGGCAAGCCTGGAGCGCATCTGGGAGCCGTTCTTCACGACGAAGCCGATCGCCCAGGGCACCGGCCTCGGCCTCTCGCTGTGCAAGAACATCGTGGCCGGCCTGGGTGGCCGGATCGCGGTGGAGAGCCGCGACAGCGGCGGCAGCACCTTCACGGTCTGGCTGCGGGCGGCGCCCCCGGTGAACGCGCCGCCGAGCGCGACCTGAGCGAACGTCTGGGCGCCAGGCGCTGGCACACCGCCAGGGCTGGTGCGCGTGCCCGGTTCACTCCGAGGCGCCAGCACCGGTACCTCCGCCAGCGGTACTTTCACCCGGCGAGCTGGAACCACCCGCTACGGCAGCACCGTCTCGCCGTACATGAGGTACTTGTCGACCCCGCGCGCGGCCTTGCGGCCCTCCTGGATGGCCCACACGACGAGCGACTGTCCGCGCGAGCAATCGCCAGCGGCGAAGATGCCTGGCACGCTCGTCATCTTCTCGTCGTCGGTCCAGACGTTGCCGCGGTCGTCGAGCTTCACGCCGAGCTCCGCAGGCAGGCCCTTCTCGGGACCGACGAAGCCGAGCGCGAGCAGCACGAGGTCGGCGGGGATGAAGCGCTCGGTCCCCTCGATCTCGCGCGGGCCGAGGGGCTTGCCGCCCTCGGCGCGCAGCCACTCGATCCCCATCAGGTGGAGCCCGGTCACGCGGCCCTGGTCGTCGCCCTCGAAGCGCTTCGTCGTGACCGCGTACTGGCGAGGATCGGCGCCCCAGAGCGCCTTCGCCTCCTCCTGGCCGTAGTCGAGCTTGTAGACCTTGGGCCACTGCGGCCACGGGTTGTCGGCGGCGCGCTCGTCGGGCGGGCGCGGCATGATCTCGAGCTGCACCACGCTCTTCGCGCCGTGGCGGTTGGCCGTCCCGACGCAGTCGGTGCCGGTGTCGCCGCCGCCGATCACGACGACGTTCTTACCCTTCGCGTCGATGTACCTGCCGTCCCGGTGGTTGGAGTCGAGCAGCGACTTCGTGTTCGCGTGCAGGAACTCCATCGCGAGGTGGATGCCGGAGAGGTGCCGCCCCTCGACCTTGAGATCGCGCGCGGCCGTGGCGCCGGCGCACAGGACCGCCGCGTCGAAGTCGCCGGTGAGGCGCCCGGCCGCGAAGTCCCTCCCCACCTCGACGCCCGTGACGAACTTCACGCCCTCCTCCGCCATGAGCTTGACGCGCCGCTCGACGACCTTCTTCTCGAGCTTCATGTTGGGGATGCCATACATGAGGAGCCCGCCCACGCGGTCGGCGCGCTCGAAGACGGTGACGGCGTGCCCCGCCCTGTTGAGCTGCGCGGCCGCCGAGAGCCCCGCCGGCCCCGAGCCGACCACGGCCACGCGCTTGCCGGTGCGGGCGAGCGGCGGCTGCGGCTTCACCCACCCACTCGCCCAGGCGCGGTCGATGATCTCGCACTCGATCGACTTGATGGTGACCGGCGGCGCGTTGATCCCGAGCGTGCAGCTCCCCTCGCACGGCGCCGGGCACACCCTCCCCGTGAACTCGGGGAAGTTGTTCGTCTTGTGGAGGCGGATGATCGCCTCCTGCCACTGCCCGCGGTAGACGAGGTCGTTCCACTCCGGGATGAGGTTGTTGATCGGGCAGCCCGAGGCCATCCCGGCGATGAGCTGGCCCGTGTGGCAGAAGGGCACGCCACAGTCCATGCAGCGCGCGCCCTGCTTGCGGAGCGTCTCCTCGGAGTAGGGCGGGTGCTCCTCGCCCCAGTCCTTGATGCGCTCGAGCGGCGGCCGCGCGTGCGCCGGCTCGCGGTCGAACTCCATGAATCCCGTTGGCTTGCCCATTTATGTCCCACCCACCCGCATGGCGTCGTGCGCGTTCTCCTCGAAGGCGGCCATCTCGGCCTCCTCGGGCGAGAGCCCCTTCTGCCGCATCCGCGCCTGCGCCTCGAGGACGCGCCGGTAGTCGTTCGGGATGACCCGCACGAACCGCGGCAGCGCCTCCTTCCACTCGTCGAGGAGCTTCATGCCGAGCGTGCTCTCCGTGTACTGCACGTGCCGCTCGACCATGCGGCGGACGAGCGCGATCTCCTGCTCGTCCTCGAGCCGGCCGAGGCTGACCATCCCCCTGTTGCACACCTTGGCGAAGGCGCCGCCCTGGTCGAGCACGTAGGCGATGCCGCCCGACATGCCAGCCGCGAAGTTGCGGCCGGTCTCACCGAGCACCACCACCGTGCCGCCCGTCATGTACTCGCAGCCGTGGTCGCCCACGCCCTCCACCACCGCCGCCACGCCCGAGTTCCGGACGCAGAAGCGCTCGCCGGCGATGCCGCGGATGTACGCCTCGCCGCCGGTCGCGCCGTAGAAGGCGACGTTTCCGACGAGCACGTTCTCCTCCGGCACGAAGGCCGCCGCCTTGGGCGGGAACACGATGAGCTTGCCCCCCGAGAGGCCCTTGCCGATGTAGTCGTTGGCGTCGCCCTCCAGCGTGAGCGTCATGCCCTTGGGCACGAACGCCCCGAAGCTCTGGCCGGCCGAGCCCTGGAAGTGGAGCTTGATCGTGTCCTCGGGCAGGCCCTGGGGGCCGAAGCGCCTCGTCACCTCGGAGCCGAGCATGGTCCCGACGACGCGGTTCGTGTTGCGGATGGGCAGCTTCGCCTGGACGGGCTTCTTCGCCTCGAGCGCGGGGCGCGCCAGCTCGAGGAGCGTCGTCGAGTCGAGCGCGTCGTCGAGGCCGTGGTCCTGCGGGATCTGGCAGGTGCGGCCGTAGTGCTTCGGCACGGTCGGCTTGAACAGGATCCGGCCGAAGTCGAGGTTGCGCGCCTTCCAGTGCTCCACCGCGGGCCGCATCTCGATGCGCTCCGAGCGCCCGACCATCTCGTCGACGGTGCGGTAGCCGAGCTGCGCCATGTACTCGCGGACCTCCTGCGCGACGAACTTCATGAAGCTCACCACGTGCGCCGGATCCCCCGTGAAGCGCTTGCGCAGCTCGGGGTCCTGCGTCGCGACGCCCACCGGGCACGTGTTGAGGTGGCAGGCGCGCATCATGATGCAGCCGAGCACGACGAGCGGCGCGGTCGCGAAGCCGAACTCCTCCGCGCCGAGCAGCGCGGCGATGACGACGTCGCGCCCGGTCTTGAGCTGGCCGTCGCACTCGACGGCGATGCGCGAGCGCAGGTTGTTGATGACGAGCACCTGGTGCGTCTCCGCGAGGCCGAGCTCCCAGGGGATGCCGGCGTGCTTGATCGACGTGAGCGGCGAGGCGCCCGTGCCGCCGTCGTGGCCGGAGATGAGGACCACGTCGGCGTGCGCCTTGGCGACGCCGGCCGCGATGGTGCCGACGCCCACCTCGGCCAC
>Ga0137366_10000770_pt1 | contig 22370 bp, 19 predicted proteins | sample SagtaG_8_FD_104938 | JGI IMG/M metagenome (GOLD analysis project Ga0137366, IMG submission 104938) | Vadose zone soil microbial communities from Sagehorn Ranch, Mendocino, California, USA - Sage1_L_60_16 metaG | ecosystem: Environmental > Terrestrial > Soil > Vadose zone | place: USA...
CTGGTGGTGCACTATCGCAGGATTAGTAGCCATAGTTGCCAGACTGGCTTCGGTGGTCAGGCAGCTACGGACACAGTAGGAACCGCTCAGTCGTATTTCTCGTAGCGAATATCTTTTCTATCCCAACCTATTGATTTCAGCAGCTCGCGATTGGCTTTGATCATCTTGTCCAAGCCGCAGATGTAGGCATGCATGTCGCGGCGCCCGCCCACGATTCCGGGCACATGCTCCTGCACATATCCTCGCAACCCTTGCCACTCGGGGCTTCCCCGGCTCAAAGTGGGCAGGTAGTGAAAGTTCTCGTGACCACGTGCGAAGCCGAGAAAATCATTGTGATAGTAGATGTCGTTTTCTGTGCGATTGCCAAACAGCAGCCATAGCTGCTTGCCTTGGTGACGCACGGGATCCGCAAGCACCCAGTGCAGCATCGAGCGAAATGGGGCGATTCCCGTTCCGGTCGCGATGAACATCGTGTCGCGCATCGGCGGGCGAAGGATGAAATCGCCGAATGGCCCCTGGCACGTGAGTTCGTCACCTTCTTTCATGTCGCACAGGAAATTGGACATGTACCCGTCCTGCACGCGATTAAGGCAGAGCGCGAAGTGGCTGTTCTCTGACGGTGCGGAAGCGATCGAATAGGCGCGGGTGATTTCCTCGCCGTCAGACTTCGTGTGTTTCAGCGAGAGCCATTGCCCCGGAACGAAGCCGAAGCGCGGCAGACCCGGCATCTCAAATTCGAGATGCTTGGTTATTTCCGTGAGATTGGTTGAAGCCACAAGCCGTGCCCTGTGTGTCTGAAACGGCATCTGCTAATTAGATGATGCACGGTAGCGCGATGACGCTCAAGGTTTCAGACCCCGGATTCAGTGCAATCTGGCTGGCCAGCCATGCGTACCGGTCCCGCAGGGCCTGAGGATCATTCAGTTCGTGGCCTGTGTCGTACCAAAGCACCTTCTTAGGTTCACTGGCAGCACCGATGTAGTGCTGTTCCGACGTTTTATTGAAGTAGCGTTCAAAGTTCGCGAACTGCAGCAATAATCTGACTGGCGCCGCGTGGCCAACATAGCGTAGAGCATCCAGGTCGCTGGTGGCCTGAACGTATTTTTCAAGCTGTCCTGGCGACTGGCTCTTCTTCAGGTCCGTGAGTCCCGGATCGTCATTGCGCAGAAAAATATCGGCTGCTTCGGCCACCCCCGCCATCAGCACTGATGCTTTCATCCGCTTGTCTACGGCGGACAATATGCTGCCCCATTGCGCGCCATAACTGTGTCCAATATATGCGAGGCGCTTCGGGTCAACATCCTTCCGCGCGAGCAGCAGGTCAATTCCTCTACGCAAATCGATGACGGTTTGAATGTATGCTTCACGATCGAGTTCTGGTTTATCGAAATGGTCCACCGTCTTGTGCCACGGTTCTGGGCGGTCCCAGGGATAATCGGGAATCAGCGAGATGGCTCCAGCCTTGGCATAAAGTTTGCCCTCCGGAATGAATTCGCTGCGCGTGCCCAGGCCATAGTGTCCAAATAGAATCGCCGCAAATGGGCCATTCCCTTTAGGGACGATGAGATAGGCAGGAACTCGTCCCCCTTTCGAGCTGGCGTAGGTAATGTCATGGATGGTGAAGTCGCTGGTTTCTTGAATGACTTTGTCCTGAATCGCGAGCGGCTGCGCGGAATCGTAGTCGAAGTAGTGAACGGCGGATTGAAAGTCCTGGGGAGGTGCCGTCGAACTCTGGGAACCTGCGATGGATGATATTAAAAAAACAACGAGACAGGAACCAGCAATCCGGAGCATATTGCCTCCTGATATTTGTAAACCGCGCCGCTCTTTGGATCCTGGCCTATTCGACTGTCACGGACTTCGCCAGATTTCTTGGCTGATCCACGTCGCAGCCTCGCCGCACGGCGATGTGATACGCCAGCAACTGAAGCGGAACAATCTCCAGAATCGGCAGTAACTCCTCGGGAGCTTCAGGAAGGAAAATCACGTGATCCGCGGCCTCTTTGATTTCATCGTCCCCTTCGGTGGCAAGCGCAATCACTTGTCCCGATCGTGCCTTCACTTCCTTCAGATTCGAGATCGTTTTTTCGTAGCGCACCATGGAGAGCGCGTCTTTCGGATCGCGCGTGGCGATGATGACGACGGGCAAGTTCTCGTCGATCAGCGCATTGGGCCCATGCTTCATCTCGCCTGCAGGATAGCCTTCGGCGTGGATGTAAGAAATTTCTTTGAGCTTGAGCGCGCCTTCGAGAGCGATAGGGTAGTGAATACCACGTCCGAGGAATAGAAAATCCTGCGAACGCACATACTGCTTCGCCAGGTCTTCGCAGTCTTCCTCGTGCGTAAGCAGATGCTCGAGTTTTCCTGGGATTCGCGTCAGTTCCTGGACTGCGTCCTTCGCCTGCTCGGCGGAAATGGTGCCCCGCACCTGACCCAGATACAGGGAAAACAGGTACAGTGCGGTTAACTGCGCCGTAAAGGCTTTCGTCGAGGCAACACCGATCTCAGGGCCAGCATGGGTGTAGATGGTTCCGGCAGCCTCGCGCGTGATCATCGAACCGACGACGTTGCAGATAGCCAGAGTCTTTGATCCCTTGGCTTTCGCTTCGCGTTGCGCCGCAATTGTGTCGGCGGTCCCGCCCGATTGCGAAATCACTAATGTGATCGTGTCCGACGGAACGATGGGATCGCGATACCGCCACTCGCTGGCATAATCCACCTCAACCGGAATGCGCGCCAGCCCCTCGATCATGAATTTGCCGGCCTGGGCCGCGTGCCAGCTTGTCCCGCAGGCTGCAATGTTGATCTTCTTTGCCGATTTGAACTCTGCCTCGGTGATCTCCATCTCATCCAGGAAAACGTGGCCGGTTTCCTGCGAGATTCTTCCCAAAGTGGTATCGCGGACGGCCCGTGGCTGCTCGTAGATTTCCTTGAGCATGAAATGCTTGAAGCCGCCCTTTTCCGCCATGATCGGGTCCCAGGTAACGTGCTGCACCTGGCGAACAATCGGTTGACCGTTGAAGTCAGTAAGGCGCACGCCTTCTGGCGTAATTACCGCCAGGTCGCCATCGGCAAGGAAGAACAGATCGCGAGTGTGGTAAAGAATTGCGGGCACATCCGAGGCGACAAAGTACTCATCCTTACCCAAGCCGATAACGGCCGGCGGGCCATTGCGCACGGCGACAATCTTGTTAGGCTCGTCTACCGAGATCACCGCCAGGGCGAATACACCCGTAAGCTGGACCACAGTCTTGCGCACCGCGTCTTCCAAAGATGGCCGATGCCCATTTCCGGAATGCACGAAGTACTTCTCAATCATGTGCGCGATAATTTCTGTGTCGGTTTCGGTAGTAAAGCGATGACCTTCCTCGGCCAATTTCTTCTTTAGCGAGATGTAATTCTCAATGATTCCGTTGTGGACAACGACAATTTTGCCGGTGCAATCGCGATGGGGATGAGCATTTTCCTCGGTGGGACGGCCATGAGTGGCCCAGCGCGTATGTCCGATGCCGTAGGTGCCGTCGAGCGGCTTCAGGCGGATGACTTCTTCCAAGTTGCGGAGCTTGCCTTCGGCCCGCCGAATCTGGAGACCGTCGCCGTTACCACAAACGGCAATACCCGCCGAATCGTATCCGCGATACTCAAGCCGCCGCAGCCCGTCGAGAATGACCGGAACGACCCGCTTCTTACCTACATATCCCACTATTCCACACATGCCAGTGACTCCTGCTCAATTTGTGGGGAGGTCCGAACGCGAACTTTGCGAAAAACTATTCCTCAATGGAATACCGGAATTCTTCAATCACAGGGTTCGTCAAGACATCACGAGCGATCCGCCCAATTTCGCTCTCCGCTTGCGTTTTATCGAGGCCGCCATCGAGAGTCAATTCAAAAAACTTGCCCTGCCGCACGTCTTGCAATCCCTTATAGCCCATTTTCTGAAGCGCTCCCTGAATGGTCTTTCCCTGCGGATCGAGAACGCTCCGCTTCAGTGAAACATAGACATATGCTTTCATGGGGATGCCTCATTATACGGCAGCCGACCGAAAACCAAGCCCTCCGATGACCAAAGTACCTTTTGTTTAGGTAAGCAGGTAATTCCCGCCAATGTTAACCATCAAGAAGATGGGAATAAAAAGTCTTGCCAATTGAAAAATCTAGGCTATGATCGGGACAATTCAGATCGGAAACCTTGCATCGAGGGGATCAGGATGAACGATGCAGATGGTTCCAGAGCGCCCTTCAAATTCTGTTTTGCCCCCCTCCGACGAGATCACTCGCCATTATCAGGCATTGTTGCATGCCGCAGATGTTGCCATACGTCATAGCCTTCCCGAGTTGTTGGAAGAAGTTTCCCGGCGTGTTCACGAGATTTCCCCATTTGATTTCCTGAGTTACGCACTACATAGCCCGAGTAAAAATATCTTGCGTTTGCACCTGCTTAACAAGGACTCGTGGACGGCTGAAGACCAGATCGAGCTCTCCGTCGATAATTCACCTTGGGGCTGGGCATGGTTGAACCAAGAACCGCTGGTTTTGCCGGACTTGGACTTCGAGGGCAGGTTTCCGGCAACCCTGGATATATACAGAGCGAAAGGCATGCGTTCCCTGCTGGTCTTGCCGATGACTACGGGGCGTGTTCGACTTGGTGCGCTTGGCTTCGGCAGCGCTCATTTCGTCCACTACGATGATGAAACTCTGTCCTTTTTTTCCCGGATCACCGGACTGGTAGCTCTTGCCGTCGAGAACTCGCTCTCGAAAGAAAGCCTGGCGCGCGAAGAGGAGAAGCTGGAATCGCTGACGGCCATCAACACAAGTCTGACCGCATTGAATGAGCGGACCCACCAGGAATTGCAGCAGGAACGTGACCGGCTGCAAACCATAGTTGAAATCAGCGCGGCCCTGGTGGGAAGCAGGCTCGAATTACAGCACATGTTCCCCGCCATTGCGCAATGCATAAGAAAATCCGTAGCTCACGACGCAGCCGTCGCGAATATCTGGCGGGAGTCGGAACAGTGCTTTGAAGTTTATTCATGTGAGCCGGAATTGGTGGCCGGAATTCCTCCTCAGGGGCTAAAAATTCCGGCTGAAAAGACCGGCACTTCGGAAGTGCTTACCACCTCAGATGGCAGGGTCGTCAGTGGTGCAGAGTTGCAGGCTCTCGCCAAGCGATATGAGCATGTCAAAGCAGCTCTGGATGCCGGACTGGTCTCTTGGTGTACTGCCGCCATGCGGACCGCGAATGGCTTGGTTGGGGTCCTTTACCTCGGTAATCGGCAAGAGAACGCATTCGGCGAAAATGACCTGGATCTCTTGAAGCAAGTGGCAGCTGTTTCCGCGCTTTTTGTCGAGAATGCGCTAACTCACGGCGAATTGCGCCAGGAAAAGCAACGATTACAGGCGCTTCTCGAGGTAAGTCGCACATTAGTGTCCAGCGTGTCCAGCCTGGACCTGGGAGACCTGTTCGGCGAGATCTCAAACTGCATACGCCGCATAGTAGGACACGATCAGGCCTATCTTGCGCTCTACAATCCTGCGGGCGAGAGTATGCGGATTCACGAATTGAAATCTCCTTTTCGGCAAAGACCCGGGCGCCGAGCCAACAGCCGTTCCCTTCTTCGATACTCCCGCCGGAATTACTTTTCAGCAGGGAGACACAAAATGCTACACCCGCGCTGATCTCGAAGAAATCGGGTCCGAGTTTACAACCAAGCTATTGGAAAAAGGTGTCCGCTCGGTGCGTTGTTTTCCGTTGCTCAGCCGTGGACGGGGGCTGGGCACACTTTGCATTGCCCGTGAAAGAGAGGAAACTTTTCCCCCGGCCGAAGTCAAGCTGCTGGAACAGATCGCCCCTCAAATCGCCATTGCAGTGGACAACGCGGAAGCCTATCGGGAGATCGCCACGCTGCGGACAAACTCGCCAAAGAAAAGCTGTATCTGGAAGAGGAAATATGCCTATCGTGAAATTCACGAGTTGGTATTAGCGAAAATCCTCCTCCGGGAAACTCGCGCGACTCCTGCTTTCCTGGGTAAACGTCCAAAGCGCCGATGCCGCGCCCGAGCTACGAATCCACGCCCCGGTGACTCACGAAGAGATGGCGCAAAGGATCGGTGCTTCGCGAGAGACCATAACCAGGCTGCTGGGAGAATTGCGGCGGAAGGATCTGATTCGGCTTGAGGGATCAACCCTCGTGATCAAAAACCGCATGGCGCTGGAGCAGATGGTGGTTTGATGAAGTTTAATTTGGGGGCTAGACCCGCAGCCGGGATCTCCTCCCCGGCCGCTTTTTTCGGAAGAAGCTTGAAAAGTTACAATCCGAATAGTTCTCGCAATCTTTTTGTCTGCGCACGACTCACTGGAATTTCCGTCTGTTTCTTGTCATCCATTCGCAACTGGTAGGAACTTTTGAACCAAGGGACCACTTCTTTAATGCGATTGATATTCACCAGGTACGATCGGTGAGCACGCCAGAACAGGTTCGGATCAAGGCTGTCCAACAGCTCTTCTAAGGTGCGGCAGTTCGACTGCCCTTCCATTCCGTTCATTCCGCTGGTCACAACGGTGATGATTCCGTCTTCAATAGAGGCGAAACAAATGTCTTTTTGACTCACCAGAATGAGACGCCCCGCGGCTTTCAGCAGGATTTTAGACTGCTGTGGCTTCTGCGACTCCAGCATTCGCACCAGCGTGTCCAGCTTCTCCGAGGAAGTATTCGTGGGCTCGGTCATTGCTCGCGCACGATCCACAGACTGGGCCACGCGTTTTCGGTCAAAGGGCTTCAGAAGATAGTCGACGGCGTTCACTTCAAATGCCCTCACCGCATATTGGTCGAACGCGGTCGAGAACACGATTTTGGGCAGCGACACTTTTTTATCCAACAACTTTTTAATCACGCCAAATCCATCGAGGCCGGGCATTTGAACGTCTAGAAAAACCAGGTCAGGATTGTGCTCTCGAATAAGGTTTACCGCCTCAAGCCCGTTCTTTCCCTGAGCGACAACCTCAACATCGCCGATATTCTTGAGCAGATAAGCGAGTTCATCCCGGGCCAACTGCTCGTCATCAACAATTACGGCGGATAGCGACACTTTTATCTCCTGCGAAAAGTATAGCTGAGCTGAACTGTTGCCAAGAGGCTCACTGCTTTGGAGAGTGCCCCATCATCATCTGGCTCATGTCCATTTTCTGATAGTCGGATGGGATCTCAAACAAACTTGCCGCTTGCGGACCTTCTTGAATATTCTGCAATTCACCGCTACTCTCGCCGGACTCGCCATTTGATTGCCACTTGATCGGAAACACGATTTTCTTGTCGATCCAGACGTTGTGTGTCCCAGACTTCTTGGATGTGCCTTCATACTTGACTGTGCTGCGTCCGTTCACGGTTTCATCGCCGATCTTGCGGCAGTCCCAATCGGGATCGCTCGGACGCTTCAGCTTCGTCCAATGAGTGCAGCCATCCTCCGCATCTGTAGGCCGGAAGAACTTGAACATGTTGCGCGCCATTGGCATACGGTCCGCATCGCTCGTTTCCATGTACATTTGCCGCGGCGGCATGAGAATGTCCCAAACTTGCGTCTCCGTATTTATGATGATTCCGCCCATCATTCCGCCCTTGCTTGAATCTTCCAAGCGCATCTTGGTTTTAGTGACGTAAACCTTTGTCTTATGGTCCGGATTGCGGCCATTGACCACATCAGCCGAAAAATCCTGTTGCGCGAACGCACTCGTATAAGCAAGACAAATGGTCGAGAACAGAAGGGCGCGAGCAATGCGATTCATGGTTGATCTCCTCAACGAAATGCAAACGAGTCAGTTTACGCCAGTTTTGCATCGCGGATATTCGAAAGGTCGGAGGTGTGATTTCCCCGACTTTAACCATTTAGACTGTTAGCCAGTGAACGTGATCTTTGGCATTAACGCCGTGACTGAAGCGCTGAAGGCCCGTGGCCGGGCTTTCGAATGGGTCGGGCTAGCCAAAGAGCGGCATGATCTGCGCCTGCAGAAACTTATTCAGGAATGCCGTCGCAATAGCGTTGCCGTGCGATTCCTGCCGCGACCTGAACTCGATCGCATGGCCGGAAATAATTCACATCAGGGAGTGGTTGCGGTTACGTCTTCAAAACAGTACACCGATCTGGATGACATTCTTGCCGCAAAGCGCGGGCAATATTCCCTGGTGCTCGTGCTGGATGGCATCGAAGACCCGCACAACCTTGGCGCTATCCTGCGAACTGCCGATGCCAGCGGAGCTGACGGTGTGGTCGTTCCCGAACGGCGAGCAGCAGGAATCACAGGGACGGTCGCAAAATCATCCGCAGGAGCAAGCGAGCATCTGCCTGTTGCCAAGGTCACAAACATCTCGCGGACCTTAGCCGAACTCAAACAGAAAGGGCTCTGGATCGCAGGCCTCGACGAGCGCGGCAAGCAATCCTATGACGAAGTGGATTACAAAATGAATTGTGCCATCGTTCTTGGGGCCGAAGGCAAAGGTCTGCACGATCTCGTGCGCAAGAACTGTGATTTCTTACTTTCGATTCCGATGCTCGGGAGCGTGCCCTCACTTAACGTGTCGGTTGCGGCGGGCGTTGTCCTCTACGAAGTCGTGCGGCAAAGGCGCGGTAAACAAGAATGAGGTTTCTCTGCGCGCTCTGTGTCCTCTGTGGTTCAAGGCTTTCCGCTGTAGCCCTCGATCGAGAGGCGTTCACCTTTACCAAATACGACTTGGACGTACGAATTGAGCCCGAGCAGCAGCGACTGGGGGCTCGAGGAAAAATCACGCTCAGGAATGACTCCGCCGTTCCGCAGAAAAACCTTTCCCTGCAAATTTCTTCTTCTTTGAACTGGAGTTCAATTCAACTGAACGGGAAGTCTGCCGAATTTCTTTCGCAAACCTACACCTCGGACATCGACCACACTGGTGCGCTAAGCGAAGCGATCGTTACACTTCCGAATCCGGTCGCGCCCAAACAAACGGTCGAACTGGAGATTGGATACGAGGGCGTGATCCCGCTGGACACAACACGGCTAACGCGAATTGGGGTTCCCATCGATGACGCAAAGCACTCTGATTGGGACCAGATCGGGCAGTCGTTCACGGCGGTGCGAGGGATCGGATATGTGTCCTGGTATCCGGTCGCAATAGATTCTGCGAACTTGTCAGATTCAAGCAGCGTTTCTGAGGCGGTAGGCAGGTGGAAACAGCGAGAAGCGTCTTCGGAGATGCAGGTCAAGTTCTCGCAATCAGGAACTTCGGGGGCGGTGCCTGCCTTGCTTTGTAACAGTGGTCGCCGACTCGACGGATCCGAACAATTAAGCCGCCTCTACTTAACTTGGAATCAATGCACCTTCTCGACACTTGGCACGGTTGTCCCGGTGTTCGCGATGGGCAAGTATTCAGAGCTTGAGCGTCCCGCAATAAATATCCATTACATTCCCGAACACAAATCCGGAGCGGAGGATTATGCGCTCGCCATCGAGCAAACCGAACCCTTTGTGAACAAATTGCTTGGGGATCATCGTCGAGAAAAATCCGGAAGAGGGCCTCAAGCCGTAGAACTCAGCGATCAGCTGGCATCACCGTTCGAATCCGGCGACATGCTGCTTACACCATTTACATTGAAAGAGAATTCCCTCCTGCTTTCGGCCATCCAGCAATTGACACACATTATGTTTCTATCTTTCCGGCCCTGGATATTTCATGGACTATCCGGATACGCGCAGGTTGCTTTTCTGCAGGAAGAGGAAGGAAGAGAAGCGGCGGTTAACTATCTTCAACACCACAGAAGTGCACTTGCGGAACCTGACAAGCAAGTGGCCGACAAAGGCGACCGACCAAAGTCCCATTCTTTGATCAACTCGCCCGATGAATTTTATGTTCAGACGAAAGCCATGAACGTCTGGTGGATGCTCCGCGACATGGTCGGCGAAAATGCGCTTAGCGCTGCGCTGCATAACTACAAAGACGGCGACGACAAGGATGCTTCCTACATGCAGAAGTTGATTGCGGCGCAATCGCACCGTGATCTGGAGTGGTTCTTCGACGATTGGGTGTATCGCGACCGCGGATTGCCAGACTTTCACATTGCTTCGATGTATCCGCGAGAACTCGTGAACGGCGGCTATATGATCACTGTGACAGTCGAAAACATGGGCGCTGCCGGTGCTGAAGTTCCAGTCACGTTGCACCTGGAGCACGGCGAAGCTTCGCAGCGGCTGATCGTACCCGGCAAGTCGCAAGCGTCCGTCCGAATTCAAGCGGCATCCCTGCCGCGCGAGATCACGGTCAATGACGGCAGCGTACCGGAAAATGATACTCGTAATAACACGTATAGAATTGAGACATTGGAGCATTAAGGCATTTTCCAAGCAGCATTTCAGCACTCAGCATTCGGAAGTCAGCCATCAGCGATAACAGTGGCAGTATGAAGCTATTTGGGACTGAGTGATGAATTCCTCGGAGGTCATTTGGCCTACATCCAATTTCTCGGCGCCGCCGGCACTGTCACGGGGTCAAAGCACTTGATCAACGTGTCCGGCGACACATCCGGTAATAGCGGTTTTCAGGTGCTGGTCGATTGCGGACTCTTTCAGGGGCAAAAAGAATGGCGCGAGCGGAATTGGCAGAACCTACCGATTTCGGCAAACCGCATTGAATGCATGATCCTGACCCACGCGCACCTCGACCATTGTGGCTGGGTTCCACGTCTGGTGAAACAAGGCTTTCGCGGTCCGATTTACGCGACACCGGCAACCATCGACCTGTGCGGCATTCTGTTGCCCGATTCTGGACATCTGCAGGAAGAAGACGCGGCTTTTCACAACAAGCGCAAAACCTCGCGCCACGATCCTGCCTTGCCCCTCTACACCCTCGAGGAGGCTCAGTCTTGTCTGCAGTATTTCGAATCAGTCGCCTTCGGTGAGACCAAGCAGCTTTCTCCCGAGCTTTCGTTCCGTTTTGTGCATGCGGCACACATTCTGGGGTCGTCGATGGCAGAGATCACCATTGCTGCTGCAGGCGGAAGCGCCCCCACGCGACTACTTTTTACTGGCGACATCGGTCGCGTTCACGATCAGAACACCGCTCCCGGCAAAGTGGTCTATTCCGGCCCTCAATCGGGCGAGACCGCCGACCTCCTGGTCATGGAATCGACTTACGGGAACCGCAGCCATCCGACGGATGACGCGCGTCCCAGATTAGCGGAACTCATTAGGAAAACAGTCGAACGCGGTGGCAGCGTCGTTGTCCCGGCTTTTGCAGTCGAGCGGACGCAGAAGTTCGTCTTCATGCTGAAAGAGCTGATGGAATCCGGTCAAGCTCCCCGTATTCCGGTATATTGCGACAGCCCCATGGCGATCAAGGCAGTCGAAATTTTTCTCAAGCACAACGAAGAATACAGCGATGCGACCAAGCAACTGGTGAGCAGGTACGGATCACCCCTGCGCTGGGAAGGCTTCACTTTTGCCCAAACTACCGAGGAATCCAAAAAGATCAACGATTCCCGGTTCCCCTGCATCATCATCTCTTCAAGCGGAATGGTCACGGGCGGGCGCATTCAGCACCATCTTGTACAGCGATTGCCTGATCCAAAAAACACGGTCGTCTTCATCGGATTTCAAGCGCCGGGCACTCGCGGGTTCACTATCAAGAGCGGCGCCCCAGAGGTAAAGATTTTCGGCCAGATGGTCCCGATTCGCGCGGAGACTGCAGCGCTTGAACAGTTCAGTGATCATGCCGATACGCCGGAACTCCTGGAGTGGCTGCGCACTTTTCGAAACAAGCCCAATGTAACTTATCTCGTTCACGGCGAACCCAGCGCATCATCGCAGTTGCGCGACACGATGAGCAAAGAACTAGGCTGGAATATTCAAATAGCGCAATGGATGCAACAAGTGGAAGTATGCTGACTAGCTGTGTTCCTGGGTGAATCGCACGAGCGTTTCCAGCTTGTTCAGTGCCGCACCGGAATCAATCGATTGCGCGGCGAGAGGGACCGCGTGCTCCATGACATCGGCTTCACCTGCCGCGACCAGCGCGGCCGCTGCATTCAACAGGACTACATCCCGGCGCGCAGATTTTTCACCGGCAAGCACTTGGCGAACGATCGCTGCGTTTTCACTGGCATCACCGCCCGCAATTGCTTCCAGCGGTGAGCGTTCCAGGCCAAACTCTTCCGGTGTGACCTCGAATGCACGCACTAAGCCTTCCCGAACTTCCGCAACCCGGGTCGTCCCCGTGATCGTAATTTCATCAAGCCCATCTAGACCGTGCACAACGAATGCGCGATGCGTGCCGAGCATACTGAGCGCTTCCGCGACGTTCTCCACCAAATCGAGCGAATACACTCCGACAACCTGAGCCGAAGCGCCAGCCGGATTCGTAAGCGGTCCAAGAAGGTTGAAGACAGTGCGCAGCCGGGTTTCGCGGCGCATTGGCGCAACATATTTGGCTGCGGAATGGATCAGCGGAGCAAACAGGAACGCAATTCCGACTTCGTCCAGACATCGTCCCAGGAGTTCTGGTGTCAGCTGAATATTTACTCCCAGCGCTTTTATAACATTGGCGGCGCCGCATTTCGCGCTCAGTTCCTGTCCATCAATTCTCGGCGTAGAGCTGCGGTTGCCGTGCTTCGCGACTCTGACGCCTGCGCCGGCCACAACGAACGCCGTCACGGTCGAAATGTTGAATGTTCCAGCAGCGTCTCCGCCTGTGCCGCAGGTATCAACCAGAGCTTCGCGGCCGGTACCGCTGGCATCGACCAGGGAATAGGCACGCGTGCGAATGGGAGTCGCAGCCGCACGAATCGCTTCAGCAAACCCCACTATCTCCTCGACCGTCTCCCCTTTCATGTGGAGCCCGACCAGCAAGGCCGCAATCTGCGAATCTGTGCATTTTCCCGACAGCACCTCGCCCATGACCGCGCGCGCGTCGTCGCGCGACAGCGACTCGCGATGATTCACAATCCGGTGCAGGGTATCAATGATCATCACGGTGCAAAGATTGTACGGCACGGTACGCGGACTGAGCATGGAAGCATCTGCCGGCCTATAGCCTGCTTAGGAACCTAATCACTGCGCTCTCGGCAAAATGTCCATCGTTGCCGTTCCGTATTCCCACGAAGGAGCAGTGCCCGCCATCCGGAGTCTCGACGAAAGTGATATTGGGATTACACAGAATCCTCTTGCGTGTCTCTGGCAGGATACGAATGAACGGGTCATTCGCCGCGTAGAGGATGTAGGCTGGTTTCGCAATTCTATCGATGACATTCGCCGCAGCCGCACGGGCGTAATAATCTGACGCGCCGTTAAATCCGCAGTAATACGCGGTGAGTCTGTCATCGAAATCGCGCAAGCTCCTCAAGCCCCGCAGCCGCGAGAGATCATATTTTCCGGGAAAACACTTGGCTTTCAGGCGCATTTTAGCTTTTAGCTTCCAAAGAAAGTATTGCTCATACAGACAATTTGCCGGACGGTGAAGCGCATCGGCCGAGGCTGCAAGGTCCACCGCCGGGCAAACCGCCGCAACTCCACAGAATTCTCGTGGCGCGACACTCCCCCATTCCCCGGCGGTTTTCAGCACCAGGTTTCCTCCCATGGAGAAGCCGCACAATGCGACACGGGCGATGCCATCCTGGCGAACGAGACTCTGCACCACCGCAGCAACATCGGCGGAGCGCCCAGAGTGATAGAGAGTGGGCGCGAGGCGGTCAGTCCCGCCGCAGGTGCGCTGATTCATGCGGACTATGTTCATCCCTGCCGCCATGCCTTTTTCGGCAATCCCCATCATGTAGTGGGATTCGCTCGAACCTTCGAGCCCATGTACCACGACAATTGTCAGCGCGGCCTGCTTTGTTGGCTGCCAGTGGCAGTGACAAAGCACGCTTATACCCGGTTCAACTTCGACCAGACGTTCTTCAGAAGCGGCCAAGGAAAAGCGGCGTGGAAGAAAAAAGCTGGCAAGAGTTTGAATGTGGCCACCCGCCAAGAAACGCCGGGGGCGAAACATGGCCTCTTCTTCGGATTGTTCGGAACAGCTTGTCTCCACGAACTGAATTCTAAATCCTGAATCGCTCTACAGGTTTGCCGCTGGCTGTTTAAGAGCAACCCTCGCGTCCGTCAAATCAATCTGAACTCCGGATGTTCTAAGGAGGGTACAAGGATGAGGTTACGCGATGTTCTGCCAGCGTTGGCACTGGGGGCAGCGGTAGTCATTGGAGCTACGCCGAACGTGGCGGCAAGTGATTATCGGACAGAATGCCAGAAGAGAGTAGAGAAGTCGCAGGACCACTATCGGCATGAGGTGCATGAACATGGGAAGCACAGCCGGCAGGCGGAAAACGCCCGGGCCAAGTTAAACGCCGAGTGGGACCACTGCTGGACCCAAGCTCATGGCTGGTACGACCCCCATCGCCACGCGTGGCGTACTGATCGCGACTGGGACCGGAACTACGACTGGGACCACGATCGCGACGACCGCTGATTCGAAATACTAAAGGGCAGGCTTTGTGTGCCTGCCCTCTTTTCCTTCTGCGTAGACCGATTTGGACTATTCGCTGGAGATATGATGATCGTGCAGCCATTTCTCAGCCTGCTGCTGTTCGCGGGCTATACGCGCAGGACTGAGATGTGGTGCGCTGCTGATGACGATTACCCGGCCGGTTTCATCTCCTGAGGCTTGCGCCAACAGCCCCCAGAAGTATGCCTTCCCGTAATCCTGGGCCGCGCCTCTGCCCGCCCAGTAACAAGCCGCCAACTTCGGAGTTGCGCGGACCTCGCCGGCATCCGCAGACTTCAAGAACCAACTCATAGCTTCGCGGTAGTCCTGCTTGATTCCGTCTCCGCTGGCATAACGCAAGGCGAGAGAATATTGAGCGCTCGAGTCTCCCCTCACAGCGAGTTTACGCAAGGCTTTGAAACTGGTGCCGGCGTAGGAAGGTGGCGCAGTGCTTGCTTCAGCCGCTTGTGTCCTCGATCCTGATTCAATCTTTGCTATGGAATCTCCAATCCATGGAGCCATGAGCCAGATGGTTGCGGTCAAGGCAACGAGACCCGTCAAAAGCAGAAAGACCTTTCTCGAGAAAGAAGAAGCCTTCTGGGCCAGTGACTCGTCCTGAAACGATCGCAGCGCGTCAGCGAAGAGGTTCAGTTCCAGGTCGTCTTCAGCTGGCTGGACAGCTAATATGTCAGGGCGCGAATGCTCCGCGCGACCCACCGCGTCAGCGATGATCCGCGCTAGCCTCTCCAGTACATGGGTGTCGTTGTCCCAGAAAGCCGCGGGCTCGGGAGAAAAGACCTCGATAATGCCGATCACTTCACCGCTTTTGCGTTTGACCGGGCACGCAATCAAAGATCGAATCCCCAATGCGCGGCAACTTCTGCGGTCTACGCGGTGGTCAGTATTAGCATCGTCGCATTTCAGGCTGGTGGCAGCGCGCACGCATTCACCAGAAAAACCGGAGCCTGCCTGCAGGCGCGCGCCGATTTCGGGAGAATCGTTGCCCGCGCGGGCCCGACAAATCAATTCTGAGGGCTTGAGCTTGTTCATCAAGGCAACCGCAGCTCCAGTCGCCCATGTGAGTGCCAGCGCGCGCTGTGCGAGCAACTGCAGCGCCGGATCCAACTCAGGCCCGAAGAGCTCGACCTGTCCTGCAATCTCGGCCCATTCACTGACTAGTGACGTGTAACCAGATGAAGCCTGCCTGCTTCGAATGGTGCGGAAGTCCAAAACTCGATTTTCATTTTCCGGCGCGCTCGAATAACCGTTGGCTCCGGCTGAGGCATTCACACTGAACCATTCCTCCAACTGGTTAAGCGAAGCTTCAGGGAACTCCGGAAAGCGAATGCCCGTTCTGCCCGAGGGTTCGGACCAGACCACATGCCCGGTGGTGTGAATTCGCGCGCCGGTTTCAGAAAGATCCAGCACCAGCGGCAGCAGGCGGTTTACAGGCATCGGTGATGACGCCTGAATGCACATGCCTCTCTCACTGATGTTCAGAATTTCGCACAATTCGAGAACTGCATCGCGCGAGCTTCCGGCCAGGCTCGCGTAGGCAGGGCTGTGCACCCGATGGCGTTCGGTCCGCCGCCGGTCCTGACCAAAAATAGATGTCTCCGGATTGATGTCCGCCGGCCTCGCCCGGGGGGTACTCATAGGGAATTAGCTCTATATTAAACCAGCAGGCAAGGTACGTTTATGGTATAAATGTATGGTTAGTTTACGAGGGTAACTATTACCGGCTTCCGGAGACGGATGCCATGCGGCAGACCCTGGAAATTGCCGCAACCATCATACAGGAAAGGAGTTGCATGGTGGCGGCGTCCTGATAATTGAAGGCATTTGGAGCCGCCGAAAGCACCTCAAAAATGCCCAGAGTCCGCTGGAATTGCCGCAGGGGGGCCGCCAGGATCGAACGGACTCCCAGGCGGCGGCAGGTGGCCAAATCCACCTGCGGGTCGTCTTCGGCATCATTGCAAAGCACGATCTCTCCCTTGCGCAGGCATTCCGCGGAGACTCCTGAATCGGTCTGCAGGCGCACTCCAATATCCGGCGCAGTCCTGCCGGCGCGGGCACGGCAAATCACCTCGCCACCCTTTCGCAATGCAATGGCCGCACCGGTGGCTCCAGTCAACGCCTGAGCACGCTCGGTGATCACCCCGATCGCGGGTTCCAAGTCAATCTGAGGTACTGGAAACGTGCTGTGGTTTGCCACATCGCCTTCGCCTGAAATAATCCGCGCATGATGGCGAACTGGCATATGGTTACCCGAGGAATGCAACTCAGACCTGAGTTGTTCCGACGGCACAGTACACAACAACTCACGTACTAACCTGTTCAACTCGTCGTCCTCAATGAGGCGCGCCGCCGACTGGGTCTTAAGCGATCCGCCAAACATACGCGAGAGGCTCAGGACTGCTTTACTGCCGCAGGCAATACACGAGGGAGTGGTATTGGCGCTGATTAATTCGCATTGCACACAGAAGATTGCAGTCTGCAACGACAGGAAGTGAATCTGCTGACCCGACAATTGACGCGACATCTGGCAAGCGGCCTCCAACAAAGAAGAAAGACAAAAGTAAAGGTACAAAGGTGAATGAAAAAGTATCGCGGTTGATTCTGGCCTGTGGAGATTTATCCGGCTTGCGCAGGCAACAGAGCGGGGTCCTGATTTTGCGGGAGAAATTCGATGTTCGGCGCCGACGTGCGATGCACAGCGTCGGCAAGACTTGTGGCGAAATCGGAAGTGAGGAGATTGATGTCCAATTGCAGATCACGGCTTGCGTAGCAGCGATACACGACCAGGCTACCACACGCGTGCCTGCTGGAGCTTGTTAATGCGAGATTCAGACTCCAGGTATTGCCGAATTCGGGTGCGCCCAGTGAACCAGGTTTGCTCCAGCGCAGTCGCAGCGTACTGGTTGTCTCTACCAAATGTAAGGCGCACGCCGATGAAGCAAGATCGCTGAGTAATTCGAACCCATCAAAGTCGTTGGTCTCGAAGGCCGCGGTCAATATCCGGCAGACTTGCGAAAAATCTTCGGCGGCATTGAGCTCTGCAGTAGCCCGGCGGATCGACAGATTGTTTGCGAAAATATGGGGCTGTTCGATGGTTCGTTGCGCAACCCGGCGGATCTCGCCGAACTCAAGATAGCCAAGATGCTGCACGCCGATCCATATGCCGGTACCCAACACCGCTAGAACCAGGCCCAGAGTACTGCCTGTGGGCCACAGGAGGAAGAGACTGAGAAGGGCAAATATCGCGGAGACACCGTACAGGGCGATCACCACCTGCCGGTGCGACATTCCCCGCTGCAACAGTTTGTGATGGATGTGCTCGCGGTCAGCCGTGAACACCGGACGGCCGCTGATCAGCCTCCGCAGCACGGAAAGTGAAGTTTCAAGAATGGGTAATCCGAACGACACCAACGGGATCGCAACCGCAATGATGGTTGGGGCTTTTTGGGCGCCATAGAGGGCGAGCGCGCTCAACATGAAGCCAATAAACAGGCTGCCACAGTCACCCAGAAATACCGTGGCGGGATTGAAATTAAAGCGGAGGAATCCCAGAATCGCGCCGGCCAGCGCCAGAGCGATGAGCGATATCAGAGGGAGATTGCTGAGCAATGCGACTACGAACACCACCAGCGTTGAGAACAGCGCCGAACCGGCTGCCAGTCCGTCCAGCCCGTCTATCAAATTGAAGGCATTGGTTATTGCCACCACCCACAAAATCGTGAGCGGAAGCCCCATGTACCAGGGAAACTGATGCGTGCCGAACAATAATGGCAAATCCAGGATTCGCAGGCCGCCGGCAAAAAGCATGGTTCCAGCGATGGATTGAATCGAGAACTTCAAATACGGGCTGGCACTGCGGATGTCGTCGTATACGCCCAGCAGAAAAATGAGAATGGCAGGCGGCAAAATGGTGAGCAGCGGCCGCAACGATGTCCATCCCGAAGGGAGCAGAATGCTACTGACCAGGAGCGCGGTAACGGTCGAAATCAGAAACGACAATACAATCGCGATCCCGCCTAAACGTGGGACTGGTTGACTGTGAAGATGGCGCTCGGCGCTGGGATGTGCAACCCAGCCTCGACGGATTGCGACGTCGCGCACAAGCTTGGTCAGAATGAAGGATACAATTAGCGCGCCAATGAAAACCGAAAGAAAAATGATCGTCAAATCAGTCTTCCTCGGCCTTGGTCAATCTCTTCGGCTGGCGGAATTTTTTTCATGCGACAACGCGAAAATCTGTCGAAGACCTTCTACAAAGCACTATACGTGCGGCCATCAACAGAAACTATTCTCTTCTTAGATTCCACAATGTTTCCGAATTGTGTTCCGGGTGCGACAAGGAAGGCGTCTTTCACAAACGAATGTGCTAGACTCCGGCCCAAATGCGAATCATCACCAACTATCGCGCTTCGTTTTGCAAATTAGCCTGGCCCATTTTGCTGCTCGCAATAACGAGTCAGTCACAGGTGATGCCTCCAACGGTTCAACCTGTCGCACCGGCGCCGAATGGCGCCAACCCGATCTCGTCAAAGCAGGAGGAAGCGCCGCGCTCCGGCGGTGATGCCGCTATCCGTCTCGGCACGGGCGATTTGATTGAAGTTAGCGTCTACAACGTTCCTGAACTGAACACTAAGACTCGCGTCGGGGACACCGGCGATATCTATCTCCCATTGATCGATTACGTTCATGTGGCCGGGCTCACCATTAATGAAGCGGAAGTAGTGATCGAAAAACGCCTGGATCAGGGTGAATTCGTAAAGACTCCCCACGTACAGATCTTCGTCCAGGAATACACGTCGGCAAGCGCGAGTCTTCTGGGAGAAGTCGTGCGTGCGGGAGTATATCCGGTGATGGGCGAGCAAAGGCTATTCAGCGTGATTTCTGCGGCTGGCGGACTTTCCGACCGCGCGGGCAAAAGCATTACTTTGAACCGTAAAGACCAACCGCCCATAACTGTCGAGATTTCACGAAACCTCGATGATCATCCAGACAGCAATATTCCCATTTATCCGGGAGACACCATCATTGTTCGCCGCGCGGATATTGTGTACGTCGTGGGTGAGGTGGTCCGGCCCAGCGGTTTCCTGATGGACGGCGGGCGCATCAGCGTCTTACAGGTTATTGCTCTCGCCGGCGGTACCAACTCTACGGCGAAATTGGGCGGGGCAAGAATTATTCGGAAAGGCCCCTCAGGGTTGACCGAAGTCCCCGTGCCTTTGAAGAAGCTACTGCAGGCGAAAGCCGACGATGTTCCCATGCAGCCTGACGATATCTTGTTTGTGCCCACAAGTTCGAGGAAGTTCCTGGCGGGCAGGACCACGGAAGCAGCACTGCAATTGGCAACCGCAGCAAGCATTATTGCTATACGTTAAGCCGCGGTGGACCGGGCCGCCAAGGGGGTCTTTCCAGTCACCTCCAGCAGTAAATCAAGATATTCCTTGGCCGTTCGCTGGCGCGAGAGATTCTGCGTGATGTACGCTCGGCCTGCTCGCCCCATGGCTTCTCGCAAGCAGGGCTGATTGCGTAGAGTGATAATCGCGTCACACAATTGGTGCGGATTCTCTGGCTCGACATAGACTCCGGCCCGGCTGCGCTCCAGGATTTCCCGAGCTTGTCCGTTAACGCCAAGAATCACCGGCCGCCCACAGGACATGAACTCAAGCATCTTCGTGGGGATCACTGTTTCGAAGACATCGGATTTCTTGAGCAAGACGAGGCAAGCGTCGGAAGCACGGATGTAGGCTGGAATTCTTGCTCGCGGCTGCTGCGGAACAAAGCAGATGTTTGACAAGTTCTTCGATTTCGCGAGCGCCAAAATACGTTCCCGATCAGCCCCTTCTCCTACAAGGACAATCAAAATGTCGGGACAAGATCTTTGCAGTTCCTCAGCGGCGGCAATCAGGCAGTCCAGTCCGTGAGCTATGCCGAGCGTGCCGATAAAGGACACCAGGAACTTCCCTTCGGCATTTAGATCCTGGCGAACATTGGCATCGCTCGCGTCCGGGCTGAACAGTCCTGTGTCTACGCCGTTTTGAATGACGGAAATTTTCTTTTCTGGGACGCGCCATTTCTTGACCAGGTGCTCACGGAATGCAGGAGTTACGACAGCAATGTGATGCGCTCGCGCATACAGGAATCCGGCGACCCTACCGAGAGCAGCTTGCAAGGAAGAGCTGCCCATTCCGACCGCAGCCAGCGATTCTGGCCACAAGTCGCGCACTTCGAAAACAAGAGGCGCTCGCTTGACCTTCGCAATCCACCAACCGCTAAGCCCGACTAACAATTGCGGCGACGTGGCCATGACTACGTCAGGCGGTTCCAAAAAACTGCCCGCGAACGCCGCCGAGGCGGCAAAAGAACTGTAGTTCAACATTCGCTCGAGTGCGCGACGGTTGGGAAACGGCAGCAGCCAGGATCGCACTACGTTTATACCGTCGATTTTTTCCCGAAACACTCCCCTGCGGAAATGCCTCCGGTACTCGGGCCGCACCACGCCGTCGGGATGATTGGGAAAGCCGGTGAGTACGGTGACATCATGTCCAGCTTGCACCCAGTAACGCGACAGTTCCGACACGCGTGCCGCTGGGGCCCCCATCTCTGGCGGAAAATATTGCGAAATGTAGAGAATCTTCAGGAAATCCTCAGTAATAGCAAAGTTTGAATGCCCCCTTGTAGCACAGGGCGCGTGTGCGCATGGAGCGGCTGCGCGTGTAGCTGTCCCAGCGATCGGCAAATTGCGCAAATACGTTTTCGGATGTTATCCGGTGCATGATCCGCAGCTGAGCAATGTGCAAACGGTGGTAAAACGGACTCGCAACCATGGGCAGCAGTGTGTCCGAGAGTTCATAGAGAGACCAGAATCCCAGGTCGTAACGCGAGAGGTTGGCTCGCAGAGTTTGTACTGAACGGGCGAAGAGCTCAATTGCTTCGCGCGATCCGGTTGCCAGGAAATAGTCATACACGCCCCAGGCCGCCCAGATGAATCCATTCAGAATGTGCGTGGGCGGGTTAACGATGTACTCTTCGAACCAGATGCTCCCAGCCTTGTCGGTGAAAACCACTCCGCCTGTCTCGGTGCTTGATTGGAAGGCGTTGAACGCCAGCCGCGCACTTTCCATATACTTTGGATTGCCCGTTTCAGCTTGGGCCCGCACCAGGAGTGATATTCCCTGTCCCTGCGCTAACCCTGAGTACCAGGGGGCTTTGAGCCTTTCCTGATACTCCCAATCGAAGTAGTGGTTCCAAACATGTTTGCCTTGGAAATTTCTCTTCAACTGCTGGCATAACCAGTCACTGGCTAGAAGAAATTTACGTCGTGCCTCGGCATTGCCAAAGCGGGAGAATAGGTTGTAGTTGCCCAGTCCCCATTGAGCAATCGCGATTGGGTTGTACTGGACGCCGATCTCCCCGCGATAGTTCAGCAGCGGAATGCCTTCTGCATCGTGAGGACCGGAGTACCGCGCTTTCTCGCAAAAGCTCATGAAGTACTCGCCCAAAGTATGAATTGGAGCGTTGTCGTTGATTTCCGCGGAATCGTGCCAGAAGCTCAATTGGCTGTCTGCCGGGGAAAGGTACGCGCGACATATGCGGCGGTAGTAGTTGAATCGAGCGAGAATCGGCATATCCGCTGAACTGGAGCGACTATAGCATTCAAGCTCTCTCGTTCAGGAAGTTGGAACCTTGTTCATCAAGGGCGAGAATCAAATTTCGTCCGCCAGATCGACAGTTGAATGTCGCCATTCTGTACGGCAATGGTGGTCGCAGCCAGAAACTCGGACGTATTCTCTCCATCCGGCAGAAATGCGTTTCCGTACTGAAAAAAGCTCATTGGCCAGCGGTCCTTTACCCATTGACCGA
>Ga0137366_10000779_pt1 | contig 22293 bp, 24 predicted proteins | sample SagtaG_8_FD_104938 | JGI IMG/M metagenome (GOLD analysis project Ga0137366, IMG submission 104938) | Vadose zone soil microbial communities from Sagehorn Ranch, Mendocino, California, USA - Sage1_L_60_16 metaG | ecosystem: Environmental > Terrestrial > Soil > Vadose zone | place: USA...
CAGTTCCTGGGGTTATTTCCAATCGTTATCGGCCAAAATGTTGCCGTCCGGACTTACATTAGCTTCTGGTATGCCCTGATGTATGGGTTGCTGTTCTGGGTGTACATCTGGCTGGTGCGGATGTTGTGGCGGGTTGATCCAGCGGCCTGGATGTTCCTGGTGTTCATCACCGTCTTCGAACTCATGCTCGACATCTTCTCGATGATTGGTGCAGCAACCTGGCAGGATGTATCTGTGTCCTTCATCTTCAACGCCCTTGTCCTGATTTATGTCATGCTCCCTGGTGTGAGGGAAGCCTTTGGTACGCAGTCTTAAATGCCCACTTCTGGCCGACACTACCCCACGATCGTTGCAAAACTGTCGTGGGGTAACTAACCACACGCCGATCTAACTTGATGTATAGCTCAAGGCATTATAACGGCTTCCAAGCGCATATCCTGGAGAGGTCCTTAACAACTGCATGTTCTCGATCTTCTGTGGCGGCAAAACCGGTAGACAACAGCAGATTTTGATTGATTCCAGTAGACAGCGGAGGGGTTTTTTGAGCTTGAAATGGACGTTGGTGAACATCTAAACAGGAGCAATGCCGAAGGTGTCAATAGGATGATATTTCTCCTTTCGTACTGCTCCTTGTCTTATAGTCAAGGAGTAAGGTATACTGTTCATGAGTGCGAATCCTCGTAATAACCTGCCTTCTTGGCAAAGCGACAACTTTTGCCAGGATGCACAAAAAAGCATGTGACAACTTTTGTCACGCGTGCATTGCCTCACCAAAATCTTCCTCTGTCGGCCCCTATTCCCATTTTCTCTCAGGCTTCCAAAGACGCTGCCACGTGACCAAAAGTCTGTCAATGACCCCTAGCTAAACCTATACTCACGCGCTATACTCCCGACAAAAGGAAGAGGGGCGTGAGGCAGCGGAAGGGGGATCTGTCGCATCGCTCTCTGGCTGCTTGACCGACAGGAGGAACACATGGGAAACGGATTGAGGACGCAAGCCAGACGGGTCTTGCTCCAGCAGGTGGTGCCAGCATTTCACCAGGCCTCGGGGTCCCAAAAGCAACACATTCTGGAAGAGTTCGTGACCGCCACCGGGTATGTGCGCAAATATGCCCAGTGGCTGCTCAACCATAGCGAGGAGGTCTTGGCGCCGCCGACTGCACTCCGCAGGCGCTATGGGCCAGAGGTCGAAGAGGCTTTGGTGCTGGCCTGGAAGACGCTCAACCGGATTTGCGCGAAACGCTTGATCCCGTTCTTGCCAAGCATCGTCGAAGCCCTGGAGGCGGAGGGGCATCTTGAGTTGGACGAAGAACAGCGTGGCCTGCTCCTCTCGATGAGCGCGGCCACCTCGGATCGCCTGCTGCAAGCCCATCGCTATACTCACCCCCATGGCCTTTCGACCACCAAAGCAGGTCCTCTGCTCAAACAGCAGATCCCTATTCGGACGTTCGCCCAGTGGGATGAGGCCAAACCCGGCTTCCTGGAGGTAGACCTGGTGGCCCACTGTGGCGGGCGATTAGAGGGTGGTTGCCTGTACACGATCACGCTGACCGATGTCGCCACCGGCTGGACGGAATGTCTTCCCTTGCTCAACCGTGGGAGAGAGGGTGTGCTGGCAGCTCTCCAACGCGCCAGAGCGCTCTTCCCGTTTCCTATCCTGGGCCTTGATACCGATAACGGTGGGGAGTTTATCAACGATGAAGTCGCTGCCTTTTGTGTGCGTGAGCAGATCACCTTTACGCGAGGACGTCCGTATGAGAAAAGGGATCAGTGCTTCGTGGAGCAGAAGAACGGGGTCGTGGTGCGTCAGGTGGTGGGCTATGGCCGCCTGGTGGGGGAGCATGCGAGCCTCCAACTGGACGAATTGTATCGCGCCTTACATTGGTTTGTGAATTGCTTCCAACCGTCGATGAAGCTGCTGACGAAACAGGTCGAGGGAAGAAAAATCCGCCGGATCTACGACGGGGCCAAAACGCCGCTGCAACGCGTGCTGCTCTCCGGAGCCTTGTCCCCTGCTCAGCAGCAGGAACTGCGTACCATCGGGAAAGCGTTCGACCCCCTGCGGCTCTTCCAGCAGGTAGAACAGTTGCAGCAGGCGACCTTGCGCTGTGAAGCCGTCCGTTCCTCGGCCGGTCAACCATTGCCGCCGACATCGCTGGTGCCCTTTGATCTCACCGCATGCGCAGCAGAGTTGGTTTTGCAGGAAGGAAGCGAAACGGATGAGATTCCCCATGAGGAGCAGAGGCGCGCGGGTGCTCTGGACTGGAGGCGGACCAGCAAAGATCCCTTCGCTGGACAGTGTGAGCGGATTCTCACCTGGACGCTATGAGCGCTCGCACCTGCGCACGCTCCAACGGGGCATGCGTAAGATCAGGACGTATCTGCTCCAAACACATGAGGGAACGGCATCACCTGAAGGACCTCAGGCAAACCTGTCTCTCCCTGCCGAGCTGAAGTCTTCCCTGCCGGCGCCTGAGAGCGTGGTCCCTTCTGCCTTTCCAGCGAGCGTAGGTGCTCATTCTCCGAGCCACAAGAGTGCGCGCTGCTCCGACCGGCACCAGGTGGCAGAAGAACCGTCACCACCCACGGGCAGGAAGACAAGCGGGTCTGTCCCCGCTGCCCTGACTTCCTCGAAGCATGGACCAGACCAGCTCGCCCGGTGCCCTCCCGCCGTCTCATCCCCATCTGCCGCTCATCCTTCCTCACCAGAGCAAAGTCAGCACCTGACGATTGAACGAGCGGTCAAGGAGTATCTGCAAGCTCACTGCGAAGTCGGGCATCGCCTGAAAACCCTCGAATGGCACCAGACGGTGCTCGGTCATTTCCAACAGTATGTGCTGACCGAGTGTCACCTCCTCCTCGTCGATCAGATCACCGAAACAACTATCTGTGACTGGCTGGCGTTTCTGGCGCAGGCGCCAACCGCGAGAGGATCACAGCGTGCAGCAAGCACCGTCGAGACCTATGCGCGCTCGGCGCGGGCGTTTTTCGGGTGGCTAGTCGAGCGCGGAATGCTCTCGTGTTCTCCCATGAGCGAACAAGCCTTCCCTCGGGCCAGTGTCCTTCTCCCTCGTGTTGTCTCATCAGCGACCTTTGAGCAGGTGATGCGAGCAAGTTTTTCCCGGAAAACGAAAGCGCCTGGAGCACAGCGCATGGCCGCACGCGATCAGGCCCTGCTGTGGGTGCTCTTTGACACCGGGATCACGGTTTCTGAGCTGTGTGCGTTACGTCTCGCTGACCTTGACCAAAACGCGGGCTTGCTGAATGTGAGGGGAAAAGGAGGCAAAGAACGCCAGATGCCCCTGGGGGCGACCTGCCTGAGCCACCTGCGTGCGTATCTGAAGCAGATGGAGCCGACGACAAAGAGAGGGCTGGCGAGAAGACGTGCTGGTGGAGATCCCCTGTTCGGTTCCAAGGGGAAGCAGCCGCTCACCGGGAACGGTGTGACCATGGTGTTTGTTCGGCTCCGCATACGAGCAGGGCTCAGCGACACCACCATGAGCCCTCAGATGTTACGCCACAGCTTTGCCCTACGGTATCTGCAAGCAGGAGGAAACCCACGTGGGTTACAAGCATTGATGGGCTATGAAGGCATGGCCCCGATCAGACAACATCTGCACTGGCATGACCAGTTGTTCCACAACCAGAAGCAGAACAAGAGCGAAGAGACCTGATGAGGAGAGAAGGCCATCTTCAGCTCTGCTCCCGATCTGGAGCGACAAATGCTACTTCCTCAGATTTTCGTGAGGGAATACTTATTGCAGGCAATCGTGAGGATTTCGTGAAAATTGTCAAGGCCCAGGTGAGGTTACCCCGTATCATACATGGAGAAGAGTGTTTGCTGCAACAGGCCCTCTATATTGAAGCAGGATGGCCGGTCTAGCAGGCCTGAACAAGCAGAGGGGGCGTGTACTGTACACGCCCCTTGAAAAAGGTGACAGATGAGCGAAGAGCAAGAACTGATCCCGATTGAGCAGCACACCTTGACTTTCTACGGCAAGCCCATCATCGTGGTGCGTTTGCACGATGGTCGGCCAGGAGTCGTCCTGCGGTTCCTCTGCGAGAATCTACACATCGACACCAATGCCCAGGTGCAACGCGTTCAGCGCAGCGAGGCTATGGCGGAAGACCTCGTCTTTACGCGGGTGGAAACCCCAGGCGGGGCGCAGCGGATGGCGACGCTGGTCCTGCGCTCCATCGCCTACTGGTTTGCTACCATCGATACACGGAGAATGGACAAAGATGATCCGCGTCGCCGGGCTATCGTTCAGTACCAGCGGGAAGCCGTTGATGTCCTCTATAGTTGGGCGGCTGCGCCACAGAAGGGAGAGGCTCCGTCGACCACGCTGGTGCCATCCGAACCCATCGTCGAGCCACCCAGACCCGCCGCAGATGCCTCGCTCGCCGACTGGCATGAGTATTACGTAAGGATGGCCGCGGTCCTGGAATGGCAGATGGAAGTCGAAGCCTGGCGCTCTGGCGTCGAGGATCGCCTTGAAGGGCTGGAGGCGATCAGCGGTCTGATCCCTGAAATACTCGAGCGACTGCCTGCGCCTACCATCACGCCGGCTCATCAGCACAAAGTCAAGTACTATGTCTTCCAGCTCAGCCAGGCCATGGGCCAGCGCCCGGCCAGAATCTACAGTGCTCTCTATACGGTTTTCAATGTGCCGCGTTACCAGGACCTCCTTGAAGCCGAATGGGAGCAGGTCGAGCGCTGGTTTCAAGCACAGCTGGAGCGGAAAGGGTAACACTTCTAACAAGAGAAAAGAGAGGAAGCCATCGATGAACAAACAGAAAAAGCGTCGTTCACCCAGGCAGGCAAACATCGTGCGGTTCCCTTTGCCATTTGTGATGTTGCTCTGCTGGATGCGGTCCTATGCGGGCGACGAGGAGTGTAGCTGTGGCGCATCACCCGACTACGAGATTGACTCGTTTGTCGATGCGGAAGGACTCCTTGAGGCGGAAGGGCCGGAGAAAAAGATCAACTGCTCCTCTCCTCTCTGGAGCAGCAGCGAAATGGGGCCTTTGCAGTCTATCAAACCTTCCTGGTCTGCCGGCAACATGCCCTCGAGCTGTTCACTGATCTCTATGGTGAGCAAGATGCACAACAGGCGCTCTCTCCCCTGCTGTTAGGCATCAGTAATCTGACAGTGACCGTGGGAAGAGAGATCACCACTGCAAAAAGTCCTCACGGAACGCTCCAGGTGTCCTACACGAATGCCACCGCCGTCTCAGAAGTGATAGAGGCGCACACTGGGTATGCCGTCACAAAGATTCCCAACAGACCCTCCGCTGAGTAGCCGCATCTCAGCCCTGTCTGACTCGCTCGTATTGAGGGCACCTGGGGTATCTGGAGGTGGGAGAAGAATTCTTTGCAATCTTCCCGTTTTCCTTCACCGTAAGGAATAATAATAACAAAGAGAGAAGGGATCGGAAAATGGGCATGTTTTCTCGAGCGATTCTCCCCAGCTCTCGTCCACTGTGGGAAGCACCGTTGAGGTGCGCTTAGGAGGAGTTATGGTCGGCAGATTTCAGGTGATGGCGCTCTTACAAGCGGCACGGGCACAAGCGCAGGGGTATCCGCTTGACGAGGCGGAAAGCTTCGGCCTCAACCGGGCGATCTTTGCGGTTTGGTCAAACGTTTCCACAGGCCTGGGAACAAGCTGTACAGATCGTCGGGCAAACTGATCGAGCGACCTTAGAATCGCGTCGGAAATTTTATGAGGAGGTCTATCAGCCCAGGAGAGATGATCTGGCGAAAGCGTGGTCAGCGCTGAGTAAACAAGCGCGCTCATTGTAGCTTGTGATGGCGTGGGTAGAACGACGTTCCGGTAAGAGTGCATTCCTTCAATATCATGCGAGCCAGGCAGCCAGGCCTCCCCATGAAAAGTCCTACCTCCTTGCTAGAATGGCCTGGAACGATACCCACATCGCTTTCGCTTGCGTGTGCGACGAGCAGATCTCTTGAGTGAGGTCAGGCGTAGGAGGCTGTATGTGCCCTCGCGATGCAGCCCCCGCCTGCTCATCACAGATCGTCAAGAAGTGATAAGCGTCGCGGGCTTGCGCTATAGCCGCTTCTAACTGCTGTGGGGTCACCTGTTTCTCCCCGCAACAGGAGCAAGTAATGTAGCAATCTATCATGTCCTCATCAGAGATGGCATCAATAAGGTGCCGGGAAAGGTGGCTGCGAGTATACTGTCGCTGCCGTAACTGCTGGGCCAACAAGTGCTTGTCCATGACTATCTTCTTTCTCCGAGAGCGGGTGTGCGGCCAAAGACGACAAATGCAGATTAAGTGATGAGATCGCCGCCGAATTTCCGCTCACGCAAAAGCGCATTGACCCGCTCGGTCAAGCCCCTGCGTCGTGCTTCCTTCTTGACGTCCCGTGCTTCCTCCATGAGGAGTTCCTCTTTGACCCCGTAGGCAGCCTCCTGCCATTGCTTGTGGATCTGCACCCAGCTCTCCGCTAACTCGCGTGCCTCGACCTCCTGTGGGTCGAGTCTTCGATAGCCATGCGCCTGCATCAACTCCTCGACCAGCTGCCTGTTCCACATAAAGAATGGCGTGCCATCCTTGAGCGGCGTTGGTGTGCAGTAGCCCTGGCCGAACGCCAAGGTGGTTGGATTTCCATCCTCGCCGCGCAAGCACAGCTCCTTGAGCTTCTTGCCCATAGCGATAGCCGACAACCCGAACTGCTTCCCGAGATCTGTCTGGTTGGCCCATATGTCGGTAAATTTTTGACGACCTTGCTTTCCCATAAAGACAACTCCCAGCGGGGCTCGTCTAAACCATTCCAGCTATACCCCCTCTACAAGAGCGAACCTACTCTGGCGCCTGCCGGAATGCCGCCCTTTTGAACCCCAACTATTGTGATACCTCACGATAGCGTGTGTTCGCCCCGAGCCCATCGAGAGAATTCGGCGTTTCCACTTTTACCCTGCCTGGTTCAGAATAGATGAGGGAGACCGATCACGACGTGAAGGAGGAAAACCGCCCATGCTCTCCCGCGACGCCGACGCCGACTCCTACTCACACGCTCGGCTGGACTACCACGCGACCGTACGCGAGTTGCCCAGCGACGAGCGCCCGCGCGAACGCCTGCAGCACTTCGGTGCAGGAGCGCTCTCACAGGCCGAGCTGCTGGCCATCATCCTGCGCACCGGCACCCGCGGCGACAACGCCCTGGAGCTGGCCAACAAGCTGCTCTCCAAGTACGGGGGACTGCCCGGGCTGGTGCGGGCCGATTTCCAGGAGCTGTGCGCCGAACATGGCATGGGCGAGGCCAAGTCGGCCCAGGTGAAGGCGACGCTGGAGCTCGGGCGCAGGCTGGCCCTGGTGCAGGTGGATGAACGCTACAAGATCACCTCCCCCCAGGACGCGGCCAACCTGGTGATGATGGACATGGCTTACCTGGACGCCGAGCAGACGCGCGTCCTGCTGCTGGATGCCCAGGGTCAGCTGCTCGAGAAGGTGAGCCTCTACCAGGGGACCGCCAACAGCTCGGTGCTGCGCGCCGCCGAGGTCTTCCGCCCCGCCGTCATCCGCAAATGCCCGGGGCTCATCCTCTGCCACAACCATCCCAGTGGCGACCCGACGCCCTCGCCTGATGATATCAAGGCGACGAAGCAGCTCCTGGCGGCGGGGCGCATCCTGGACATCGAGTTGGTCGACCACATCATCATCGGGCACCAGCGCTTCGTCAGCCTCAAAGAACACCTTCGCTGGAAGTAGGTTGGAGCCGCCGCGACCTGGCATACTGGCATCTGGCCCGCAGCGGGCACTCGGGGCATAGCGGGTTCCTGGCGCGGCAGACGAGCGCTCCGAAATCGAGCGCCGCCCAGTTGACATCGAGGGCGCGCTTACTCCTCACCAGGCGAAGAGCGTATGCGTGCAGCGCGCGTTTGGGTTTCACCTCGATGCCCTCGGGTGGTCCGAGGAACCGACCCAGGAGGCGGGCCATATTGACATCGAGGAGCGCTTCGGCTTGCCCGTACACGATGGCCAGCACCGCGCTCGCCGTGTAGGGGCCGATACCCGGCAGGCGCTCCAACTCCTTGCGCGTGCGGGGTACGACGCCGCCATTCACCTCGATCAACTGTGCGAGCCGCTGGAAGGCAAACGCCTTCTGCCGCCAGAGCCCGAGTGGCTTGAGCGCGTTCTCGAGGCCTTCGGGGGGGGCATGCGCGAGGGAGGCCCAAGATGGGTAGCGATCGACGAACCCGCTGTAGGCCCGGGCAACCCCGGTCGCGGTCGTCCTCTGCAAGAGGATTTCCGCCACAACGACTTCGTAAGGCTCCCTGCCAGGCTCGCGCCAGGGAAAGGAGCGGCCGTTTCGCGCGAACCAGGAGAGGAGCCGCCTGCGCAACCAGGAGAGAGGCTTGACCATCTCGGGCGAGATCTCATGTGGCGCGCGAACTGGTTGTCCCACCAGGCTCAATCACTTTCTTGACGCAGGGCTGCCTCACAGCCTTCAAGGGCGGTACTTCCCGCTCGCTGGCTTGATTCCTGGGCTGCTGTCCTCTGCCAGCGGTATGCCGATACTAGGTCGACGATCTGCTGCCGCACCAGCGGCTTCGTCACCATCCTCCACGCGCCCGCCAAGCGGGCTTTCAAGCGGACCAGGACCCCGTCGCGCTCACCCAGGAGTGCGATGGCTGCCACCGACTGGAAGCGCGGTTCGCCTCTCAGGTACTTCAGCACTTCGAAACCGTCCATTTTAGGGAGGTCCAGGCTGAGAAACAGCAGGTCGGCGAGGCACTGCCTGGTGAGCGCGCGCAGCGCCTCGAGCGGATCAGCGAAGCAGGCCACCTGGTGGCCCTCGCGGTGCAGGATGACCTCGAGAATCTTGCGCGTCGTAGGCGAGGTGTCCAGCACGATGATTCGCAACTGCCCTGTCACGTTCGTTCCTCCTTGCTGCTTCGTGCCTGTTTGTGTTCGGCCGCCCTTCCCGATCTCCACAGCGAGCATAGCATGCCTCCCTCATGCGCTCCTCATGCGCGTTCACGGGGCGTACGCGACTTTTCACGACTCGCTCACGGCATTTGGCTATGAGGCAGGACAAGCGCCATATGCTGGCGAGAAAGCGATGTGCGTGGAATGAGAAGGTTCCTTTCCACTCTTTGGCGCTCCGGGAAGAATAAGCCAGAGGTAGGGAGGATGCGCAGATGAGCGAGGGACAAGAGCAGGATATCCGTTTCAAGAAGAGCTCACGAAGAATCACGATTTTCTCGTTCAGCCAACGGACGCTTCTGGTACAATCGGTAGACGAAGAGCCACTGAGTGACCACAGAGGGGTCGGGAGAGGAGATACGCAAGCGATGCACAGCACATCTGAAGATGAGCAGACTAGACATCCGCTCGTGCGGATCACCACGCTGGGCGAATTCGCCCTCGAGCGGCTCGTACGTACTCCCTCGCGGATCGAGGATGAGCCACCGCGTTACGAGCTCGTCGCGCGGAGCGAGTGGAGCAACCGGGGACCGGCGATGGCTCTTGTGAAGGTGCTCTTGTGCCGGGCGAACCGCCGGGCATCGCGCGATGAGCTCATCGAGGCCATCTGGCCCGATCACGAGTCGATCAACGCCGCTCACGCGCTCGACTCGGCGGCATCCGTGCTCCGGCGGCACATCCTGCGCACGGGCGAGGTGGGAAGCTTGCTGCTCACGCTGCGCAGCGGCGGGGAAACGATCTTCAAACTGGCGGGGCAGCAGCGCATCTGGGTCGACGCCGATGCGCTTCTCTCACTTTTGTCGCAGGCGATGCGTGCCGAGTGCCAGGGGCAGAACCCGCTTCCCCTGCTGGAGGAGGCGCGTGCCCTCGCCGGGGGTGAGTTTCTCGAGGACGACCCCTACGCCGAATGGGCGCAGGGTAGGCGGCACACGATCAACGGCGCGCGTCACCGGGTGCTCTTCAAGCTGGTCGACATCTATCACCAGGATGAGCGCGTGGGCCTGGCCGAGGAGCTGCTCTTCGCAGCGCTGGAGGAGGACCCGACCGACGAAGACGCCCTGTGCCGCCTGATGGTCCTGCTGGTGGAGCAGGAGAGACGGCAGGAGGCGCTCCACCTCTACCATTATACTGAAGACGTGCTCCAGGAGGAACAGGCCGAGCCTGCCGTCTACACCCGTGAGCTCGCGCGGCGCATCCGGCAAGGCCTCGTCTTGCGCGAGCGGGGAGAGCGTTACACCGCGGCGGGGGTGCAGACGCTGTCCCTGGTGGGACGGGATGCATTGTCCAGAGATCGTGGGGACAGCTTCGGTGTGAAAGTAGCTCGGATGGCCATCACTGCTTCTCGGTGCGGCGGCCAAACGCCATCTCCCTACCGGTACTGCCTGCCGCGCCGCCGATCCCGCAGAAGGGCAGCGCTCCCCGTTGATTTGAGCCAGGCGTGGCTCCCTCGATAGTGCGCGCATCACGGCAGAGCAAACACCTTTCACCGGTCTGAAACGAGCGCGCGTAAAGAAAGGCTACCGTGGCTCCGCACCTGGTATGGTGATCTCACGCGACTGCTCATCCTGCGACCAATCGGCGGGAGGCTTGAAAGCAATCGCGTACGGGAGCGCCTTTTCCGGCCAGCTTTCCTCGCTCGATTTGCTGACGACATGATAGAGGGCGTGCATGGTCGGCACAAACAGCTCCGCAGTTTCCTGCATCAGCAGCGCTTCCTGCGCTTTCGTGAGGCGGCGCTGCATCAGTGGGCACGGGGGAGCGATGCCTCCGGCGTGGACGTCCTCGATACCCGACCCATTGCGCCAGTGCTCGTTGAGGATCCCGTTGGCCAGGGCGCGCGTGGGGTTGACGAGGATGCGCACCCTCTCTCGTTCCAACCACTCCGACCCGAAGTCTCGCACAAGGGCATCCATCAGAAAGCGTCTTCCTTTGGCGGAATTAATGACGCTAAACGCCCGGAAGCGCTTGTAGTACGTCGCTCCGTCGAGCTGCGCGATGGGGAAGGCAGGAGCTGGACGGCGGCTTTGACCAGCTTGCGGAAGTGCGGCTGGTCTGCCCGCATGAGGTCGAGCCAGCCAGAGAGGGCCGCCGAGGCCTCGATATTGATGCGGGCCATCTCCCCGTCACCGATGCAGCTCACCTCCGGATCGAATGTGGCGGTCCACTGCGGCAGGTCGTGGTTGGTCAGCACAGCGAAGTACGATCCCCAGCGGATACATATCGCAACGGTGGCGATGGCCACTTCTCCAAAGTGCAACTGAGATTTGGGAGGAATCTTCTCGTTCCTTGTGGTTTCCTCTAAATACGAGAGGACCTGCCGGTACATGGTGGTGTGAGGTGACGAGACGAGGCGGTAGGGTGTTTGATCCTCTTCAACGCACTCCTGCCAGTATCCTGCGTCGATGGCGCACTGGTCTTTGACGTTGATGGTTAAGGAATGGTGCTGTGACATCTGCTCGTCACCTCCCCTCGGCTATGGCTTCTCGTTTCGCGATTGGAAACACGGGGCTTACTCACCTTGAGTTTGTTCCTCTTCACTCCTGGTCATCTCCCGGATCGTTGCCGAGCCGCTTGTTGATCTCGTCTATCGCCTTGCTTCTGGCTGCGAGCACCGGGGCAAACTGAGCGTCGGATGAGTCCCTTTGTATCCGCACCAGCTGCCAGCCCTCCTCCATATCCCGGTAAAGGAGCAGGTAGAAGCCGTTCCAGTTGGGGTAGTGCCCAGCTTTGCGCTTGTAGGGACGGCGGGCGAAAAAAGAGGCGACGATGTGAGGGAGTGGTGTCATAATTTTTGCATCCATACGGCAAAAGTTGATACCCCCGATGTCCTCCCGGTCATCTACCATCAGGTGTTCTCCTTCGATCCAGGCAGAGAGGAGGGCCAGGGCCTCGGCCGGAACGTCGGATCGTTCAAGCGCCACTTTCGTCAGCTCGTACTCTTCGCGCGTCATGTAAGAAGGCTCACTCAATGGTTTCTTCCTCCTCTTCTGCGCCTTTTCTTGCCCTGCGCCTTCCCGTTCCCTGGCAGGATCACTCTCAGGTGCGCGCCTTTGGGCATAGAACCCCAATGCGGCTTCATCGCAACAGCTGTTTGCGTGGCCATCGCGTCCTCATGTTGTTGCGCGCGCGCGAGCCACTCTCTTCGTTCCGGGGGAACCGGGCACCAGCCACCCTGTTCGCTTATCCCATAGGGGGCCAGGACATCCAGGAGCTCTTTCCATCGCCCCAGCCCAAACATGTCCATGTCTTGCCCTCTTGCCCCGCTGGAGAGACTATAGACAGAAGCGTCCGGGTCCCTGCCTTCGAGGCGGGTGACCATGAACCAGTTCTCTCCCCGCTCGATGTAGGCGGCCGCGAAGGGGCTCTGCGCGATGGCATCGAAGAGCGGGCGGGGCGCGCTCCTCTCCCTCTGGTATTCCCCTGGCGAATAGAGGCCCCGAAACTGCGCCTCATCCTCTTCCTCGCGCAGGTCGTAGACCAGGTCGTGGCTGTGGTCGCCGATGAGGACCTCGTGCTGTTTGATGGCCTGGATGAACGCCTCCATCCAGCCCGGCGACGTCTCAATCGCCAGGCAGGCGGCGTCAGGGGTCAGAATCACCCCGATCTCCCCCTCTTGCACAGCGTGAAGCAGGCGGGAAAACGTCTCACGGCACTCGCCGAGCTCCTCGTGATAGGCGAAATTCCTCAGCTTGCCGTCGTGCGCTGCCGCATAAATTGCGGCCTTGTGTTCATGGTCCACGTCCGCTAAAAAGTCCAGGCCTTTCATCGATTCCTTCTCCTGATCGCTAATCCGGTCCCAAGCCGGGAAGGCGTACCCGCCGCGGTCCCATAGGTATGTCTTCAATCGGCATGAGCGCCGATCCGTTCTGAGGACTCAAACAACTGACACTGCAGCCCCGCCCGAACCCTTACGTGTGGCGTCTCTTTTTCCGTTTCTTTTTCCCCCGCCGCTGCGCATTCGCACCGCCGGACGAAGCGTACCCGAACGTGCTGCCCGGCGGTGCGAAGCCGACCTCCTGCGCCGTCACTATGTCGCCATCGAGCACATCCAGCAATTGCCTGAGCCAGCCCTCTGCTCCCATGTTGCGTATTTGCTTCGTGTTGACGTCGATCCACATCTCCCGTTCAATGAGCGGGGGATGAGCGGCGGCGAACAGCGGGTCAATGTTGACCGCCTGGGATGGGTTGATCGGCCCCTCTGGGGCGTCGGCCTTGCCCTCTAGCACGTCCAGCAGTTGCCGGAGCCACCGCGCGCTTCCCATCTCCTCCATCAGAGAGGCATTGGCCTGCACCCACTTGTCATCGCCCATGGGTGGCTCATGCTCCTCGGTCAGCTGCGGGGCTACGGTGATGGCGTAGAATGGATTGATGATGATCCGCTGCAGGCTGTCTTCCGTGAAGTGCGGCATGTTATTCTCCTTCCGTTTGGGGGTGCTGTCCATCAAAACACTCTGCTTTAGCGCTATTCTCTGGCAGCGAGTGAAAAAGGGAAACGGAGCGCCTGCCCCGCCCTCTGCGACAATGATAGCAGACCAAACTCAACTCCGGCTTACACAATTTCACGAGATCCTCACGAAAAAAGGCGGAAACTTCCAACAGCAGACGACGTCTCTCTTCCCCTCACGCTCCTGCCATTCTAACGTAATGGTGGGCGACGCGGAATGTTCGTGAGGATCTCGTGAAAGTCCCTGAGATGGGAAGGAGGCCCACCAGCTATCATAGCTTGAGAATGACACATGCGCCACTGCGCGCAAAACAATAAGAGGGGAAAACGTATATACCCAGGCTCCCCTGCATCTATCAGGAGTGGGTTGCTCAAGCGATGAGTCACCCAACAAGAGATGGGACACCAGCTATGCCAAAACACGAGCCAGCTCCGATCTATATCCGCATCGACTCGCAAGAACAGCGCTCTGGCATCCCCGCTCTGCTGGCTGCCATGCCGCAGGTGCACATTGAGGTGGTCCCTCTACGCATGGGCGACTATGACGTGGGAGGCGATCCACGCCGGGTCTTCGAGCGCAAGACTGGGAGCGACTTTCTCTGTAGCTTGGCGCAGGGACGCTTGTTCGCTCAGCTGGCCGCGCTGCGGAAAAGTCGCTTTGCGCCCATCTTACTGCTGGAGGGGGACCCGCTACGTGTCAGTCACTCCCAGATGCGCCCTGAAAGCATCCGCGGGGCGCTCAGCTACATCGCCGCTGTCATGCGCGTGCCGATCCTGCCCAGCAGCGGACCGCCGGATTCTGCACACCTGGTCTATGCTGCGGCGAAACAGTGCCAGATCCAGATCGGGCACGCGGCTCGCGGCCCTTTGAGAGGACGGCGCGGGGCTTCTCTGTCCGAGCGGCAGTTGCAGATCGTGTTGTCACTGCCGGGCATTGGCCCCGTCACCGCACGCGCTGTATGCGCGCGCTTTCGCAGCCTGCATGACCTGTTGAGTGCTGACGCCGCTCAGCTTTCGACGATCCCCGGTGTCTCGCCAGCACGAGCCGCTGCGCTGGAACAGTTGCTGCACGCAGCGCTGCCCTCGTTTGAGGTTGGCGGCGTAGGAGAAGAATGAGACGCCGCCCATCACCCCGCCGTCGCCGTATCGCATTCGGCGACGGCGTATTGAGAACCATGTGCGTCATCGTCTTTGGAAGGAAAGGAGCAAGCAAACATGGTAGTGCACGTTGAACTCGACTCATGGGCACAAGCAGAGGAACATTTTAGAGCTTTAGATCAAGATCAAGGCCGGGAGCATTACGATCGTGATATGTTCAACTGTGAGCTTGCGCTCAATATCCTGGGGATAGGGACACTGTTTAGTTGTAGGGGACACCTGGACAGTCTAGCGGCCTTCCCTTATATCACTGTCATACCCCAAAGAGCAGTGGCTGGATTGGTTCCCCGATACATGAGCATCATGGAAACTCAGCCCCTCTCACAAGCTTTTATGAGGAAAGACAAACGCCCTTGCCCTGTCGTCTTGTCATCCAACCAAATGGTTTAGGGAGTTACACCTTAGTAAATCAAGGGGCTATCGTTGGTTTGCTCTCAGATCAAGAGACACTCAAGGCTTACCAGGATGAATTTATGGCTTTTGGTGAATATCTCAAGAGCATATGGAGGTAGGTTAGTAACCGAGAGGTATGGGTGGCATCATAGAAAGGCGATTGGCGGGAGCACATGGCCTCACGAAAATCTTCCTTTCTCCTCTTCGCGCGATGGGGGTGAGGCGTGGCAGGTCATACACCATGAAGAGCCGTTTCTTTCTGTCGGGCGCAGCGCCAGATGTCGCACGGATTTCCAGTAACGCAATGTGTCCTCACGGTATTTTTGCAACGAGGCCACTTCTATGGTATGCTCTTGATGTATCTTAAGGAACGAATCATGCAATGCGTTTGACGCATTGCCTCACGGGAAATCTTTCTTCCTCCGCTTCAACCCCCTTTTTTCCTCCGACTCTGAACGGGTCTCTCCTCCAAGGCCGCAACGTCACTTCTCTGCTTTGGAACGCCAGAGAAACATGGTCTCCGTTAAAGAGAAAGAAGAAGAAGTTTCATGAGGCAAACAGAGGGAGGAGTCTGTCGCCTCCACACACCGATCGCCCACTACGCGTTACCAAAGGAGGGGAGCGTGGAACTGTCATTGAGTTATCAAGCACGACGCGCATTGCTCCAGCAAACCGTATCTCAGTACCGTGAGGCATCGCCGTCACAGAAACGGACGCTGATGGATGCCTTTGTGGCAGCGACTGGATATCATCGTACCTACGCCAGGTGGCTACTCAACCACGCAGAAGAAGTGCAGCAGACACTTCAACGGTCACGTCCTCGACAGTATGGACCGGAAGTCCAACACGCGCTGTTTTTGGTCTGGCACGTCGCCAACCGCATCTGCGCCAAACGCCTCATCCCCTTTCTCCCCATCCTCATCGAATCATTGGAGCGGCATGAACACCTCCAGATCTCAGAGGAGTGCCGCAGGCAGTTGCTTTCCATGAGCGCAGCCACAGCCGATCGCCTGTTGTCCTCTCAGCGCAAACTGAGTCAGCGCGGCCTTTCCACTACGCGAGCAGGAACTCTGCTCAAGCAGCAGATCCCCATCCGCACCTTCCAGGAGTGGAATAAGACCCGACCCGGCTTTCTGGAAGTGGACCTGGTGGCCCATTGTGGGAAAGACATCGAGGGCGGCTACCTGTACACCTTGACGCTCACCGATGTGGCCACCGGGTGGACCGATTGTCTTCCTCTGCTGTATAGAAGTCAGGAAACGGTGCTGGTAGCTCTCCAACAGGCACGCCTGCTGTTCCCTTTTCCGATTCTGGGAATCGATACCGATAACGGGGGAGAATTCATCAACGAGACAGTGCTCACTTATTGCGAGCAAGCACACATTACGTTCACGCGGGGACGTCCCTATCTGGAGAACGATCAATGCTTTGTGGAGGTGCGCCGCTTCGGCGTATGTTAGATTGCATCCAAAAATGCAGGAGGTTGAGAACAATAGCACCTCCTAGGACACCTAACCGACCTGGAGGGGAAACCCAAAGGGGAAAGCAGCATGTTAGGAAAGCGGATAAACATGAAGATATGTAATGTGATGCCCCGCAAGTCCTGGACGCAAGGTGAAACCTACACTGGCTGAACCCTAGTTTCCAACGGTGGAAAAGCACACCCATCGCAGCATATCTGAAGCGATGACACTGGAATAGGCGCCTTTGCTCGACGGGCACCGAAAGTTCTCTCCAGTGAGTACCCAACAGGGAATGGGGCAAGGAAACGAACGGGGCACCTACACGTCCTGAACGTCTACCAAGCGCAAATGCGGGATCGCCTGCCAGACGCGAGTCTCATGGCGACGGAACCCCCATAGGAGTTTCTCAAGGAACAAAGCCGTTCCAAGGGAAACGAAGGGGCAGCCCATGAAGATGGGCCAGAATGTGTGACAGATACCCACACAGAGGGAAGGTATCAGGAAGTACCTAAAACAGAGAGGTATGCGAAATGCAGACAACCGAAACGCTCTTAGGACTTCTCCGTGAACGGGGCAAACGTGGCTTGCCACTCAAACGTGTCTATCGGCACCTCTACAATCTGAACCTCTACCTAACGGCATATGGCCGCATCTACCGCAACGCTGGCGCGATGACGCCCGGTGTCACGCAAGAAACCGTCGATGCCATGTCATTGGGAAAAATCAGAGACATCATTCAAGCAGTGCGGCTAGAACGATACCAATGGCAACCAGCGCGGCGAACCTATGTGCCCAAGAAAAGTGGGAAGAAAAGGCCGCTCGGCGTGCCCGTCTGGAGCGACAAACTCCTGGCTGAGGTCTTCCGATCAATCCTGGACGCCTATTTTGAGGGGACCTTTAGCGACCATTCGCATGGCTTTCGACCAGGACGAGGATGCCACACGGCGCTTCGAGAAATCTACACTACCTGGAAAGGCTCCACCTGGATCATCGAGGGCGACATCGCCGATTGCTTTGGAAGCCTGAATCACGATCTGATCGTATCAGCACTCGCTGAACCTATTCAGGACGGACGATTTCTCAACCTCATCAAGAAACTGCTCGACGCCGGGTACATGGAAGACTGGACGTTCAACAAAACGCTCAGCGGCGTCCCTCAAGGCTCCATCTTGAGTCCCGTGCTTTCCAATATCCTGCTCAGTAAACTCGACAGATTTGTAGAAACCGAACTCCTGCCACAGTACAACAAGGGAAGCAGAAGAAAAGCGAATCAAGCCTATCGGAGCTTGATGAACCGCGCCCATCGCCTACGGAAGAACGGGCAGAAGGAGGCTGCCCAAAAGATGAAACAACAGGCGCAGAAACTTCCCGCCATCGACCCCCAGGACCCCGACTACCGACGACTCAAGTATTGCAGATACGCCGATGACTTTGCTTTAGCATTGTATGTTAAATATCATTAGGGAACAAGGTTGAAGGTTGTTACTTCAACCAGGATTCTTGCGTGATACCATCAAGAAGAGATAAGAGCTGCCGTCTTCTCGCATGGAGGCGCCCCATGACCGAGGTCCGCTGGGAACAATACCCGCTCGTGGCACAAAACGCCCTGGCACAAAATTGGCTTCAGAGGCAAGCGTACTTGCAGCTTGCCCCAAACACGGTGGACGCATATGGACGTTGCCTCAACGATTACCTGGGCTTCTGCGCAGCCCAGAACGTCCAGCCAGAAGCTGTGACCCGTGATCTAGTGGCTCTTTACGTTCAGGATCTGGCTCACCGCCCCAATCCAAAGGGAGCCAATATTCTTTCCATCGAAAGTGGCCGGGGACTCTCGAACTCGACGATGCAGCAACGCATCACCGTCTTGCGTTTGTTTTGTGACTCCCTCATCGAGCAACAACTTCGTCAGGACAACCCGGTTGGACGCGGCCATTACGTGCCTGGTCGAGCTTTTGGCGGTATGCGTGACCGGGGGCTGCTTCCTCATTACCACAAACTCCCCTGGCTGCCTTCAGACGCAGAGTGGCAGAACATCTTACGCGGACTCACAGAGGAATCATTGCGCAATCAGGTCTTGCTGCTCTTAGCCTACGATGGGGCCTTACGTCGTCAGGAATTGATTACGCTTGAAATGAGCGACTTTGATTTCGCGTACCGTCAGATCAGGATTCGTGCCGAACACGCCAAGAATGGACGAGCGCGCGTTGTCGGTTATTCATCGGTGACGAGCCGCTTTCTGGAAAGATACCTGCACCATCGGCGAGCACTCTCATCCAAGCCTGGTCCGCTTTTTTTGTCCGAATCCCATCGCAATACCGCCAGTCCTCTTGCCCCGGTGACCTGGTCCAAGATTGTTCAGAACATGGCGCAACGAGCTGGCCTCCCACAATTTACGACCCATACGCCCCGACATCTTCGCCTGACCCACCTGGTCCGCGCCCACATGGACCTGCACCAGATCGCCCTCTACGCGGGTCATACCTCTTTGCAGACCACGATGATCTACATTCACGCCAGTGGAGTCGAACTCACTGAAGCAGTGAGCAAGAGCCTGGCCACCTTTGAGCGCTGGATCGAGCTGGGCCTGGAGGGGAACGAGATATGAATACCTCTGTTGCTCCCCTTCCCGATCTGCCGCTTCCTGGCCACTGGCCCGTCGATGTGACGCGCTATGATCGTTCACCAGACTTGACCGAAGCAGAACGTGCTGAGTTGGAAGGGCTCATGAACCGTCAGCCGTTCCAACTGCGCCCGTCCAGTAAGCTGATCCTGCATCGCGTGCTCTTGCCGCTTGAGGATGTCTTTGCCATGACTCACCTGCACCCACACATCTGTGGCGAGACGCTCCGTGTGATGGCGATGGAAATGTATTACCGAGGCAACCCCTTCTGGGCATGGCAAGATGCCGAATGGATTGAGATCATTGGTCCAAGCACCACCTCCTTTGCAGCACGCTATGGAAGAACATGTCGGGGACGGCAGCTTCATCCTGCACGTCGAGAGATTCCTGTCATCGCCTATCTGCTTTGTCCTCCTGCTGATATCGATCCGCTGCTTGTTCCATTTGCCATCACCTCCATAGCGCGAAAAATCTGGGGGGAAGAGACGCTTGCGGCCCATGTGCAGCGGCTTACCGCTGTACTGAGGACATGGGGCTACAATGAAAAGCATCCAGTGAAATTCATCGCCTGTACCGCTTACCTGCTGTTGCGTAATCGGAGCCCTTACCTGGAGACACTCACCGACGAGTTGCTCGAAACAGTTCATCAAACCTGCACCATTGCCTGTGTGCGCGATCGACTGTTTCAAGTTTCGCGTGCGCTCGCCGCTTTGGGTCTGATTCGTCGCCCGCTTCCGGACCCCAAAGCGGCGAGCAGACCCAAAACGTCGGAAACGGATGGTCAGATTTCCCAGAGCTGGCTCTGGTGGTGTCGGCGCTGGCGGGACCACAGTCCCACAGAAGAAAGGGGACACAGCTACTACTCTCTTCTCAAAGTAGGCCGATGGTTGAATACCTGTCATCCCGAGGTAAGTGGCCCAGCCGACTTTACCTACGAGATCGCGATCGCATGTGTCGCCGCCGTGATGGACATGAAAGTGGGAGAGTGGATCAGCCAGGAGAAACGTGCTCGCTTACCTGATGACCGGCTGGGGCAGCCGCTGCGCCCAAATGCAAGAGCCAAGCTTCTCAAGAGCTTGCGGACGTTCTTGCGTGATTGTCAGGAGTGGGGATGGATTCCCATCCACTTCAACCCTTCGCGCGTTTTGCAGTCCCCGCGCTCCTTGCGCAACTTGATTGGACCAGATCCCAAGGCAGTTGAGCGAGATCGGTGGGCAAAGTTGCTTTGGGCTGCGATGAATCTGGAGATGGAAGACCTTCCAACGACAGCAGGCAAGGTCCTGGTTTATCCACTAGAGATGGTTCGTGCCCTCGCTGTGGTCTGGTGTTTTGCTGCCTTGAGATCAGACGAAATTGTACGATTACGCGTTGGGTGTGTCAGATGGCAGCATGAAGATGTGATGGTGCCAGAAACTGGGGAAACGCTGCCAAAGGATGCGATCTGCTTTTTGGAGATCCCGGTGAACAAGACCATGACGGCCTACACGAAGCCTGTTCACCCGCTCGTCGGCCAACGTATCAGCGAATGGGAAAAGGTCCCTCCGAGCAAACAGCCACGCCAGGTAGACAGAAAGACAAGCGAACCGGTGCCTTTCTTGTTCTCCTACCGGGGAACACGTGTAGCAAAAGCCTACATCAATCGCTTCTTGATTCCTCATTTATGCAGGAAGGCGAATATTCCAGAGCAAGACAGTCGGGGAGCCATTACCAGTCATCGTGCACGGGCCACCATTGCCTCGATGCTCTACAATGCGAGAGAACCACTCGATATTTTCCAGCTCCAAAAGTACCTGGGACACAAACAACTCTCTTCAACGCAGCACTACCTGCAAGTTGATCCAACAAAGCTTGCTCATGATGTCGTCAAGGCAGGATATCTGGAGCAGAATCTCGCAACGATAGAGGTCTTACTGGATCAGGATGCCATCATGAATGGGAAAGCAGCAAAGGGAGGCGATTGGAAGTTTTACGATCGCGGTCACGGATTGTGTGCGAACCCGTTCTGGGCAGATTGTGTTCACCGCATGGCCTGTGCTCGGTGTCCCTACTACCATCCGAAGGAGTCACTCATGGACCAGCTCGTTGAGGGCAAGGCGAACCTGGTGCGCATGCTGGAATTCGTCTCACTCACCGAAGATGAGAAATTGCTGGTCACCGAAGGTGTTGAGTTGCACCAGGCGCTGATCGAGAAACTCCAGGACGTACCTACGCCTGCTGGGCCAACCCCGCGCGAGTTGGAGGCGAGTCGCAAACTGGAGCAGAAGGTCATCCCACTCAAGTGGGTGCAGCGCGCTAAGAAACAGTACCAGGATCAGAGGTAGGGGAGACCGGGAAGGGAAGTGAGCCGCAGGCTCATCAAGCATCCCAGGGGAGCTTGAGGCTTGTGGAGGTGCTGAAACGTTGCTCATGCCAGGAGCGCGGAGCAAGCGATGCCGCCAGGCCCGACCCTTGACGGGGTGGGTAGACTCGGCACGAGCGAGAGCGACCGGGGGACAGTTGCGCTCATCAATGCAGAACCCCGGTCGCTCTCGGCGCGAAGCGCTCACCCACCCAAGTCAAGGGCGGCATCGCCCGCGCTCCTGGCTCACAGAAACGTGGGCCTGGATGGCGTTGTGTCTCCCTCACTGCCATGGAAAACGCACGGAAGGGCGCATCGAAAAGGGGGTCAAAGGGGTTGACTTTTGATGATACATAATCAGTGGCCCCAAAGAAGAGGCAGAAGAGATCAAACAACGACTCCGAGCATTTCTCCGCGAAGAACTCAAGCTGGAACTGTCCGAAGAGAAAACGTTGGTCACCCATACGCGGGACAGCGCTGCCAAATTCTTAGGCTATGAAATCACCATACGCCAAAGCAATACCAAACAAACCCTCGATCGGAACGGATACCGAGGCCGGAGCATCAATGGAGATATCGGCCTCAAAGTTCCGCAAAAGGTCGTCAAAGAAAAATGCAAGCGATACATGCGAAACGGGAAACCCATTCACCGGGCAGAACTGCTCAACGAGAGCGACTACACCATCCTCGCCACGTATCAGCTTGAATATCGGGGGATCGGTAACTACTACCGCATGGCTTTTAATCTTCACACACTCCAGAAACTCAAATGGGTCATGGAGCAATCGCTGACAAAGACGTTATACCAATCAGTGTTCTAAGAGACCATTCTAAAATGGGGGAAGTAGGTCAGAGAACGGAGACGCTCCGTGTCGGCTTCCAACTGGTTGAGGCCATCACACACCCTGTCAATAACCTCATCAAG
>Ga0137366_10000782_pt1 | contig 22268 bp, 18 predicted proteins | sample SagtaG_8_FD_104938 | JGI IMG/M metagenome (GOLD analysis project Ga0137366, IMG submission 104938) | Vadose zone soil microbial communities from Sagehorn Ranch, Mendocino, California, USA - Sage1_L_60_16 metaG | ecosystem: Environmental > Terrestrial > Soil > Vadose zone | place: USA...
GATACCCGGTGCCTTCTACTCCGGCGTCGGACCGAGAGGATCGCTCGCTCCGCCTGGTGATTACCAGGTGAAACTCACTGTTGGCGGAAAGTCGCAGACTGCACCGTTGCATCTGGCGATTGATCCAAGGACCAAAGGCGCAGAAGGCGCCGTGCAAAAGCAATTTGCTCTGGCGACACAGGTAAATGAGTCCATGTCCCGATTGCATCAGGCCGTTAACGAAATCCGCGATCTCAAGTCGCAGATTCAAACCTTGCACAAACGTTTCGGTGACGATCCCAAATTAAAACCAGGACTCGCAGCAGCAGACGATCTTGATCACAAAATGTCAGAGATCGAACAGAAACTTATTCAAGTGAACATGAAAGGCTCCGAAGGAAACCTCGCCTTCCCCGATATGCTGAACGAACGCTTTGAAACGTTCAGTCACACAATCGAGTCCGGTGACAAAGAGCCGACTCAGGGACAACTGAACGTTTTCCAAATGTTGAGCAACCAATTGGAAGAGCCGTTAAAGAAATGGGCGGAGCTAAAAGTCGAAGTTGTGCCGAAAGTGAGCGAACTAATCAAGCAAGCTAGCTTACCCGCACTGATTATTAGCCCTCCGAAGAAAAGTGAGTAGTGACTGGAGGGCGGAGCTCCGCGAGGCCGGGCTCACAGGAATTCGCGCCTCCATTTGACCCCGCATCGAACTGCGCGCCCAGATGACCAAGATCGATAGAGCAGTGATCCTCGCAGCCGGGCGCGGCACCCGCATGCGCGAGCTGACTAATGATGTTCCAAAGCCGATGATCGAAGTGCGGGGCAAGCCGGTTTTGCAGTATATTGTACAAGGATTGCGTGATGCGGGAGTGCGCAAATTTCTGATTATCGTCGGTTATCATGCCGAAGCAGTGCGGAATTTTTTCGGGGACGGTGGGAGTCACAACGCCTCGATCGAATACGCGACACAAACCGTGCAGGATGGCACGGGCCGTGTTGTCAATCTTGCTCGCGACTTCACTGGCGGGTCGCCGTTTGCATTGAGCTACGGCGACATTTTGATCGGCCAGGAAAATTACAAACGCATAGTCGATCTTCCGGATGATATGGAAGCGGTAATCACGGTTACGCGCGGCGAAGACGTCAGTAAAGGCGGCGCCGTTTTTGTGAACGAGCAAATGGAGCTTGTCGATCTTCGCGAAAAACCAAAGCCAGGCGAACCGACAAGCCCGTGGTATAACGCGGGTCTCTACGCATTTCGGCCAAGCATTTTCGAATTCATCGAAAAGCTAAAGCCCTCACCGCGCCGCGAGTACGAACTCACGGACGCAATCCGCGATCTTGCGCATTCGGGTAGGAAAGTGAGAGCACTCGAGGTAACCGGTGAATGGGCGGATGTCCGCGATCCTGAAATTCTAGGGAAGCTAAATTCCAAATTGTAAGGCAGGCGCTCTGGCTGCCATCCGCAGATCTGCAACCGAAGCGGTTGCCTACAATTAAATGATCGATCTCAACGCGCCTGTTCGGCCGTCTCCTCAGAAGGCTCTTCGCCTATTTCTTCTTCAATCTCACGGCGCCAATCGCGCGAGAGCCAGGGCCGCAGAAATCCATAGAGTAAATAAGCCAGGAACAAAACTGCCGGCATCCATTCATAATTCAGGACCGTGAAAATGAGAATAAGAATGATGACAAGAAAGCGTGGGATCGATTTCTTCGTCTTCCAATTCACCGCCTTAAAGCTCGGATATTGAAACCGGCTGAACATCATGAAGGAAAGAAAAAGCAGTAACGGCGGCAGAACGAAGCGCCAATTACCAAGATGATGTTCGCCCTCGGCGAGCCAAAGGAGGAACAGCGTGATCGACGCAATCAGACCGGCTGCGGCCGGAATTGGAAAACCCGTGAAAGTGTCTTGGTGATTAGCTCCATCATTTTTCACCGTTGCAGAATTGAAACGGGCCAACCGCAGTGCTCCGCACATCAGATAAATGAACGCAATGATCCAGCACGCACGGGGGAACTCCTGCAACACGACACGGTAAACCATCAACGCGGGCGCAAGCCCGAATGACACAATATCCGCCAGAGAATCGAACTCGCGTCCGAACGAAGTCTCGTGACCACCCAAACGTGCAATCCGTCCGTCCAGAAAATCAAAAACGAACGCGCCGAGAACAAACCAAATCGCAGTGTGAAAAGCATCACTGGCTGCATCGGGATTAGATGCCTGCAGCAGAGCGCCCTCAAGAATTTTCAGTGTGGCGGTAAACCCGCAAAACAGATTTCCCGCCGTCATCAAATTGGGCAGTAGATAGATTTTAGATGGTTGTTCGTTCATCAGTCGGGCAGACGCGCGATGACTGTCGATCCTCCGGAAACGTGATCGCCTGTTTTCACTAGGACTTGAGCTTCGAGCGGCAAATATAATTCCGTCCGCGAACCGAAGCGAATCATCCCGAAGCGTTCTCCCTTTTTCAATTCATCTCCAACACTTGACCAAGCCACAATGCGCCTGGCAATCGCGCCGGTCAGCTGCCTAACGACAATCGTTTCTCCCAAATTTTCGAACGCCCATGTCATCGCTTCATTTTTCTCAGAGCAACGTGCATCGCGAGCATCGAGGCAGAGACCCTCATGACGCTTACGATAAACGATGCGTCCAGCGATCGGAGCTCGATTCGTGTGAACGTCGAAAATTGACAGGAAAATTCCTACGCGCCGCGTTTTTGTTTTTAGAACTTCCTTCTCATCCAGTTCAACGATGTCGCTGATCCTGCCATCGGCTGGAGCCACGATTAGATTCGGATCTGCTGGCACAGGACGATCCGGGTCCCGGAAAAAGGCGACGGTAAAAAGAAAAAACGCCAGAAAAATGAGCGTCAACCACGCCGAAATAAACCATGTCGCTATTGCGGCTAAAGCCAAAATCAGAAGAATCCAGCGTGCTTCCAAGAGGGTTTGCGCGCGCATCACAGACCGCATCTTCCGGGTTCAAAATCGCATGGTCAAGCAGCGAGAAAAAAGGCTCAGGAACCCGTCCTCCCGGCAGCTCTCGGCGGATACAATATCTTGAGTTTAGGCTCGGTCTTTGGCCCAATCCCTAGCGCAAGCAATCCAGAATTACCCACGAGATATTAGTTGTTCATCCGGACATTTTGAATATCATCTTACGAGGCTCTTTCCGGCCTTAATCTATGCTAAAAACCCAAGAAGAAATTCCAGTCGAAAAATCGGCTGGCCGGGGATCGACTGGAATTGACGCGGCACAAAAGTACGACGCCGCGCAAATCGATAAATTGGAAGGCCTCGAAGCGGTCCGAAAGCGGCCTGGAATGTTCATAGGCGACCCTGATGAGAGGGGTCTGCACCATTTGGTTTTCGAGGTGCTGGACAATTCCATCGACGAACATCTCGCGGGATTTTGCACAAAAATAGAAGTGACCGTCCACGTCGATGGATCGCTGTCTGTGCGCGACAATGGCCGTGGAATTCCCGTAGATATTCACCCCAAATGGAAAATGCCGGCGATCGAATTGGTGCTAACAAATCTGCACGCCGGCGGAAAATTTGGACAAGGCGCCTACAAATATTCGGGCGGCTTGCACGGCGTAGGCGCGAAATGCACGAACGCGCTTTCGGAATGGTTCAAGGTGGAAGTGTCGCGCGACGGCAAGGTCTACCACATGGCTTTCGCCAAGGGCAAGACGACAGACAAATTGACTGTCATCGGCGAAGTCAAAAACAAAAAGACCACCGGCACACTGATCACGTTTCTTCCGGACCCGACGATTTTCACCATCACGACGGAGTTCAAATTCGAGCGTCTCGCAACGCGGTTGCGCGAACTGGCGTTTCTCAATCCCGGCCTGGAAATCACGCTTACAGATGAGCGTATCGACCCGGCCAAGATAGAAAAGTTTTTCTACAAACACGGCATCGAAGAATTTGTTAAGCAGCTCGGGGAGAACAAACAGGTCCTGCATCCGAAGCCGATCGTCATCTCGCGACAGCGCGATGAAGTGTTTCTCGATGTGGTGCTCCAATACAACGACAGCTACAACGACCAGATTTTACCTTTTGCCAACTCAATCCCGAATCCGGATGGTGGCACGCATTTGACTGGCTTCCGCACAGCGCTCACCAAGGCCGTCAATCAGTACGCGAGATCAAGCAATTTTCTCAAAGAGAAGGACCCTTCGATCTCCGGAGACGACGTGCGAGAAGGATTGATTTGTGTGCTTAGTGTCAAGTTGCCCAATCCGCGCTTCGAATCGCAGACCAAGGTGAAGTTGGTGAACACTGAGATCGACGGCATCGTAAACTCAGTCGTCTACGACGGGTTGATGACTTTTTTTGATAAGAACCCGCCAGTCGCGCGACGGATTTTCGACAAAGTGCTCACGGCGGCGCGGGCGCGGGAAGCTGCTCGAAAAGCCAGGGAAACAATTCGCAAGGGCGCTCTCACCGGCGGCGGATTGCCAGGCAAATTGGCTGATTGCTCCGAGCGCGATCCGGAACTGACTGAGCTTTACATCGTCGAAGGCGATTCAGCGGGCGGCTCCGCCAAACAGGGACGGGACCGGCGTTATCAAGCCATTCTGCCGATTCGCGGAAAATTGATAAACGTGGAAAAAGCGCGCGAGGATCAGTTCCTAAAGAACAATGAGATCCAGTCGATGATTACGGCTATCGGCACTGGGATCGGCAAATCGAGAGAGGATGGCAACGGCAAAGACGAAGGGCGTTTCGATATCACCAAACTGCGCTACGGCCGGATTATTATCATGACAGATGCGGACGTCGATGGATCGCACATTCGTACTCTCTTGCTGACCTTCTTCTTCCGGCAAATGACCGAGCTAGTGCGTGCGGGCAGGATCTATATTGCGCAACCGCCCCTTTACCAAATCAAGCGGAAGAAACGCGAAGAATATGTTGATGACGATGCCCGGCTAAACAAAATCCTGATTTCTCTCGGCGCAGAGGACGTGCGATTGAGAAATCTGGCCGACGATAAGGAAATCCCGGCCGCACAACTGAAGGACATTCTCGAATCTCTCGAGAAACTTGCGAAGTTAAGCGAAGCCGTGCGCCGCCATGGCGGCGACTTCGAAACTTATCTTGCTGAACGAAACGCGAAGTCGGGCAAGCTTCCAACGTATCTGGTAAAAGTGCGCGAGGGAAACGAAGAGACCGTGCACTATTTTCACGACGAAAACGCGGTGCGCAGATTTCATCAAGAGAATCTGGATCTGAATCTGTTCGACACCGAGCTTGGCCAGGAATTGCTTCCGCTGAGCGAAGCGCCAGTCCGGACAGACGGGAGTCGCAGACGCGGCAGACTGGTAGAGCTGCACGAATCGGCTGCAATCGAAAAAATTATAGCCGAATTGGCTCGCAAAGGTTTGAAAGTCGCCCACTACGCGACGAGCGATCAGCCGATCTTTGAATTGATCGAAGGCGAAGGCGAAAAAGCGGTTTTGCATCCGCTGTTTTCAATCCCGGAAATCCTGGGGAAGATTTTGGAGATTGGCCGCCGCGGAGTGCAGATCAAGCGTTTCAAAGGTCTCGGTGAAATGAACGCCAAGGAATTGTTCGAGACCACAATGAATCCGGAGAAACGCAAACTCCTGAAGGTGGACCTGAACGACGATAACGCCGTCGATGCCGATAAAATGTTCACGATTCTGATGGGTGATGTCGTCGAGCCGCGCCGGCAATTCATTGAAGACAACGCGCTGAATGTGCGCAATCTCGACGTGTAAGTTCCAAGATGGGAGGCCTGTTTCACAAACTACGCCATCCGCGACGCTGTTACGTTGTCTGCACAATTCCGCGTTCGGGTAGCAATTTGTTGACGGATGGCTTGCGCGCCACGCGCCAGGCGGGCATGCCGAAACAGTTCTTCCTCCCAAAATCCGAAGGCCGCTACGGAGCCGAGCTCGGACTGGATCCAAATGCTGATTATCCAGGCTACGTGCGTGGCATCGTCGACACGAAGACAACCCGCAATGAGGTGTTCGGCTTTAAACTAATGAGTTGGTATCTGGACGATTTCCTTGCTCGACTGCGAGGTACTCATGCTTTTGGCGACGCAGCGACTGATGATCTCACAATGTTGCGAAACGCGTTCCCACGCCTTCGCTTTGTGCACATTGTTCGGCGCCACAAACTGCGGCAAGCATTGTCCACGGCTCGAGCTCTTCAGACCGGTCTTTGGAAAGTACAGCAGGGAAAAACGGCCTTACGAGAACCGCAATTCGATGCGCACTTAATCGAGCAGTCTCTAAGAGAAGCCGAGCGACAGGAGAATATCTGGTACGCATTTTTTCAGCGAATCGGCATTGCTCCCTTCCGGGTCGAGTACGAAGAACTGTGCCGGGATTATGAGAGAACTATCCGCGGTGCGTTGGATTTCTTGAAAATTTCGCTGGCGCGCGACGCACGGATCGGTCCTCCCGTAACAATTAGACAAGCTGACGAAATCTCCCGAATTTGGGAAGAGCGCTTCCTTACGGAGCGTCCTTCCGCGTACTTGCCAGCGCATGGATAAATCCAAACGTCATGCTTAACCCAAACGAAAAAGTTGAACCGATAAATGTAGCCGAAGAAGTATCGAGGTCCTTTCTCGATTACTCGATGTCGGTCATTATTTCGCGCGCGTTGCCCGACGCGCGCGACGGGCTCAAGCCATCGCAGCGAAGAATTCTTTATGCGATGCACGATCTCTCTCTTTTTCCGGGACGACAGCATCGCAAATGCGCGAAGATTTGCGGTGACACAAGCGGAAATTATCACCCGCACGGCGAAGCGGTGATCTATCCTACGCTGGTCCACATGGCCCAGCCTTGGGCGATGCGTGAAACGCTCGTCAACGGTCAGGGTAACTTCGGCTCCGTCGAAGGCGATCCCCCGGCGGCGATGCGTTACACCGAAGCGCGCATGACACATCTCGGCGCAGCGCTGATGACCGACATGGATAAGGACACGGTCGATTTCGTCCCAAATTATGACGAAACACGCACCGAGCCGACGGTTTTCCCAGCTGCCTTTCCAAATCTGCTCGTTAATGGCGGAACCGGCATCGCCGTGGGCATGGCAACCAATATTCCGCCGCACAATCTCAGCGAAGTGATTGATGGAATCTGTGCGCAAATCGACAACCCGGAAATCACGCTCGAGGAGCTGATGAAACATGTAAAAGGGCCGGACTTCCCGACCGGCTGCGTCATCTGCGGCTTGTCGGGAATCAAACAATATCTCGAGACCGGGCGAGGCAGTATGAAGGTGCGCGGCAAGGCCGGCATCGAAGAGCTCAAAGGCGGCAAAGAACAAATCGTCATCACCGAAATTCCATACAACGTCAATCGCGCGACCCTCGTCGAACGCATCGCATCGCTGGTAAACCAGAAAGTGCTGACAGACATTAGCGCTGTTCGCGACGAGTCAGATGAAAATACGCGGGTTGTTATCGAGCTGAAGCGCGACGGCAATCCCAAAGTCGTGATCAACAATCTCTACAAGCACACCGCGATGGAAAGCTCCTTCGCGGTCATCATGCTGGCGATTGATCACGGACGGCCGAAACTGCTTTCTCTCAAGGAAGCGAACGCCTGCTATATCGAGCATCGGCGCGATGTTGTGCTGCGCCGCACTCGCTTTGAGTTGCGTAAAGCGGAGGAGCGCGCCGAAACGCTCGAGGGTTATCTCATTGCGCTCGCTAATCTCGACGAATTTCTCCGAATTATTCGCGGATCCGCCAGTCGCGATGAAGCCCGAGTAAAATTGCTGGCCTTCGAATTCACCAAGCGTCAGGTCGAGCAGATCGGCATATTGATTCGCAGTGAGGCCCGCCTGACAAATGGCCGCTATGCCTTCAGCGAACATCAGGCTGATGAAATCCTGAATCTTCGGCTGTATCAGCTCACGGGGCTCGAGCGAGAAAAGATCGACAAGGAGTACAAGGAACTACTCGAATCGATCAAAGACCTTCGCGACATCCTGGCCAAAGAGCAACGTGTCTTCACGATTATCAAAAAAGAGCTCCGTGAAATTCGCGACAAATACGGTTCGCCGCGCCTGACCGAGCTCGCTCCTGATCAAGCAGAGATCAACATGGAGGATCTCATCGTTAACGAGGGTTGCATCATCAGCATTACTCATGCGGGCTTTATTAAACGCACGGCTGTGAGCGCGTTTCGTGCGCAGCGGCGCGGAGGCAAGGGCGTGATCGGCATGCAAACGCGCGAAGGCGCCACCGAGGAAGAGGAAGGCGATTTCGTGGAACATCTTTTTACCGCGACCACCCACGATTACCTAATGTTTTTCACTGCGACCGGACGCGCATATGTGGAAAAAGTTTACGAAATCCCCGAGATGGGCCGCGCCGCCAAGGGCCGCTCCATCGTGAATATTCTCGAGCTTAAGCCCGATGAAAAAATCGCCGCGACGATCCGGATTCAGGCAAAACAATCCGGCACGGGACCAAGCGCCGTCGATCAGACCTGGGACGAAAATCTCCACATTATGTTCGCAACGCAGTCCGGCATTGTTAAGAAATCGAACCTCTCCGATTACGCGAATGTTCGCCGTGGCGGAATCATCGCCATCCAGATCGAGGAAGGCGACAGGTTGATTGACGCAAAGTTAACGAATGGCAATAACGAGATCGTGCTCATCACCAAGGATGGAATGAGCTTGCGATTTCACGAAGAACAACTGCGCGATCAGGGCCGCAACACGGTCGGCGTCTGGGGGATTCGCCCCGGAAAAGGCGATCACGTGGTGGCCACTGCCATTGTCGACCCAAACTCCATGCTGCTGGTCGCGGGCGAAAATGGAATTGGCAAACGCACGTCGTTCGATGATTACAGGCGGCAATCGCGCGGCGGCAAAGGCATTATTACCATGAAAACTGGTGAGAAAACCGGCGACGTCGTTGGCGCGCTCACTGTCCGCGAGACTGATGAAATCATGCTCATCACCAACAAAGGCCAGATGGTACGCACGCGGGTCAAAGAAATTCGCGAAACCGGTCGAAACACGATGGGTGTAAAACTGATGGATCTCCGCAATAGCGAAAAGCTTCAGGCAATTGCGCCAGTCGTCAGCCTGGCGGAAGAAGAAGCCCAAACCGCCGAGGACCCGGCAGAAAAATCGTAAACCGATTTCGTGAATCTTGTAGCCACCGGTTCGCCGCAGGACGAATCCGTCTGGTGTGCGGACCTGTGGTCGGTCCGCCTCCGCACTGCTTGCACATCAGGAGAGAACGGCCCACCCACAAGGCCGTGGCTACAAAAGCCAGCACCTGTCACTTCTAGCTGCCGGTTTCCACCGAATCAGTAGCCGCCACCCATGCGGTGCGTAGTTGTGGTAGTTGTTTGACCGACCGGCTGCGGGGGCGCCGTTGTGACAGTCGTCTGGCGGGTTGTGGTGCTAGTCGTCTCGGGCTCACTCGAACAAGAGACCAACATCAAGGCGAGAACAGAAAACACCGAACCAAGTATGATTGCTTTTTTCATAGCGTGAATTGTTTCTTCAACAAACGATTCGTCGCAGGTCGCATCGCCAGACGTATTTAGAACGAAGAATTCTTCCTTTTTGCGACGTGTAGAATCAGTTACCATTCGCAACGTGCGTCATACGGGCCGAGCTTTGATTCTCCTTATCGCGCCAGCCCTAAACCTCTGCGCGTTGGGAATCGCAGCTCCCGGTGATTGGCCCAAAGATTACGTCGTCAAGGAAAATTCGGAATCTCCCGATGGTCACTACGCCGTGCTGGTCCAATCGATGGACGCCGCAACCGGCCAGGAGGAAAACGAGAGCGGCGTGTACCTCGCCGACGTAAAGAGCAACACAACGATGGGAAACATCGACAAAGTCGATTATTTCGAACATCAAAACCATCGCGGTTTGGAAGTCTTTTGGGCACCGGATTCCAGCTATTGCGTCGTCGAGAACGACGGACGCTACGGCGCCGATACGACCTCAATCCTCGAAATAAAAGACTCGACCTTCGTTCAAACCGAGATCGGCGAACGGATCCAAAAATCACTCGATGGCGCGATGAAGAAACAAGTGCACGATTCTGAGATGTCGGGATATGTCTCCCCGTTTTTTCGATTGGGGACCGATCGGAAGGTTCGTGTGCGCGCGCTGTCTGAAAATAATCCGAAGCAATTCGACAATGTGAAGACTTACTACGCGCTGTTTCAAGGGACATATGATCTTGCTGCCAAAAAATGGACGGTGACAGATGCGCGATCGATCAATGCCGAACAAAGCGACGCGCTTCAAAGCGCCTATCAGGATAATTTCGCCAAACACATGATCGTCGCTGCCGATCCGGCGCAGGCGCCCGAGAACTTCACCGGGTCTGTGTTTTCATCTGAAGAGGAAAAGGCGGACGCGCTCGATAAAACGATGAACGACGTTTACCAAGCTGTTCGATATGTCTTGTTAGCCAACCGTTTCGCCAAGGTGAAGCAAGAGCAAATTGAATGGTTAAAAACTCGCGACGCCGCGCATTCGGTGGAGGAAAAATCGAAGCTGACCGAAACCAGAATCAAGACGTTACAAGATCTGCTTTGGTGAAGCTAACCCAACTCGACCTTCGCCCGCTGCTTCTTTAACTCACCGCGTTTTCGTTTCGATTCCAGAATTCGCTTCTTCAAACGAGCCGGGCGCGGGGATTTTCTTCGCCGCGCTTTTTCTCTTTTTGCGATCTCGGCCAAATGACGTTTTTCCTGATCGCTCTCGATCGCGTCGAGCAGTCGTTCGCGGGCCAGCTTGCGGTTCACTGCTTGCGAGCGCGAATCCTGCACCGTCACGCTCATGCCACTTGGCCTGTGACGGAGCGTTACAGCGGTTGCTACTTTGTTTACGTTTTGACCTCCCGGCCCACTTGATCGCGCAAAGGTTTCCTCAAAGTCGGAAGCCCGAATGCCCAGGCGTTCCATTCGCTCGGCTAGCGCGTCTTTCGACATTACTCCGCTACTCCGCCTTAACTTCTGGAATGTTCTCTCGTCCGTAGCGAAGAACGCGTGCCATCCAGATCAATTCATTCAGGAATTTGTCGAGGCGCCGCACATAACTTTGATCGAGCAAATTTCCCTGCTCATCGAAAAGATTTTGCACGTTTCCAAAATTCACGTCCCAAAAGATCGTTACCAGGCCAAGCTCGCGCATGACCGGCAGCAGACCCTCAATCACACGCGCGCCGCCAAACAGACCCACCGAGACTCCGCAGATCCCCACGGCTTTGTGAATGTACTCCTCGAGATTCATGTCGAGGGCGTGCTTCAGAAGGCCGGGGTAACCATGATTATATTCCGGAGTTACTATAATGAGTGCGTCGCAACGCTGGATGGTCGCTGAGAATTTTGGGTCTTTCATTTGCTCGCCTGCGTCATCGAGTTTCATAGGAAGCTCGCACACGTCGATCAGCTCGGTCTCTATATCCGCACGTCTCTTTGTTTGCTCAAAAACGAAGCGCGCAGCGTGTTCGCTTCTCCGTCCCCGACGAGCAGTCCCAAGAATCACCGGAATAAAAAGCGGGCGTTCCATTTCTGGATGGTAATTGGTAATTCGCCAATCGTGAATCGTTTTCCGATGTAACAATTCAACGATTTAACGATTTACATCCCCGAAGGAGAATTGCCGATGGCCGGACTCGAACCGGCACGGGCTTTTTAAGCCCAACGGATTTTAAGTCCGTTGCGTCTGCCATTTCGCCACATCGGCGCTGCGTTGGCTGGAGTCTAAGCATTTTGTGCATCTGGCCAAAATGAATTTCGCAGTTACTGAAGCACATTGCGGTCGATGCAGGGCGCTTGATTGCGCGTACTTCGTTGACAGTCGGGCGAGATTCTTTTCAAACTGGCTGCCTATGAAAACGACAGCATCATTAGTTCTCATCGCAGTTTCACTCATTTGTCTTGGGCTTTTGCCACAAGTTGAGGCAGTGAGTCCGCCGCCGGACGGCAGTTACCCCGGCGGTAACACGGCGAAGGGGCAAAACGCTGTCTTTAGTGTTACGAGCGGCACATGCAATACTGCGGCTGGCTGGTTTTCGCTCAATGCCAACACCATCGGCAAGTTCAACACAGGCGTTGGCGCTGGCACGCTCCTTGTCAACACCGGAGACTCTAATACGCCTACTGGTGCTGGGGCACTTTTGACGGCGAAGTAGCTCATTTAAATTCAACGCAGACGAAGCGCGCACATCACATTAAACATCGATTTTCATGCTCATGAACAGACACATTACCTGGACCCTAGCTGTAGTTATCGCGTCTTGTAATTTTTTGGGACAAGCGGCACCCCAGCCCACCCAATCAGGAATTGAATCGGCCAATCGACTCTTTCAGCTTGGAAAATTTGCTGACGCTGGCGAACTCTACTCGCGGATCGTCACTCAAAAGCCTAACGACTATTCAGCAACTCTCCAGTTGGGTCGAATCGCATTGCTTTCCAACCGGCTGGACGATGCGGAGAAATGGCTGGAAAAAGCGATCACGCTGCGACCTAAGGATAGCGACGCGAGAGTCATGCTCGCCGAGTCATTTTATCGCCGCGACGATTTCCAAAAGGCAGCGGCTGCGTTGAACGGCGTCGATGTGAGCGGTAACAAACTGGTTATTGAGCAGTATCCGACACTGAACGTCGCGATGTTGGAAAGCTTCAAGGGCCAGACGCCTTATGAATTGCAAGGCAACGGCACAAGTACGCATGTGAAGTTCTTAAAGACCGATCCGCTGCCGGTCCTCAACGTGCGCGTAAACGGCGGTAAGGAAGTCACTTTCTTCATCGATACTGGGGGTTCGGAGGTCACACTCGATACGGACTTCGCCAAGGAGCTCGGTGCTCCGCAATTTGCCGCGGTGCAAGGCACCTTTTCGGGCGGGCAGCACACTGAGGTCCAGCTTGGGCGGATTGAGTCACTCACCATGGGCGATTGGACCATCAAAAATGTGCCCACAGCAATGCTTCCGTTGCGCCAACTGTCGGAGGGATTCGGCGTGAAACAAATCGACGGAATCATCGGGACTACTCTGTTTTACCATTTCCTGGCGACCATGGATTATCCGCGCGGCGAGCTTGTGCTGCGCCGGAAGGACGCCAAAAGGCTGGAGGGATTTAAAAAGTCGCCAGGCAACAGAGTCACGGTTCCGATCTGGATGGCGAGCGACCATTTCATGGTGGGTTGGGGTCGAGTGGAGACGCTTCCGCCCACGCTGCTTTTCGTTGACTCAGGATTGATGGGCGCGGGTGTTAAACTGGCGGAGTCGGTTATCAAGGAAGCCGGAATCAAGCTTGAGGAAAACAAAGCTGAAGAAGGCGCCGGCGGCGGTGGGAAGCTGAAAATCGTGCCATACACCGTGCATCATCTTTCCTTCGGGGACATAAAGGAAGAGAACGTCCCCGGTCTCTACGATGGACCGTTCCCTTGGGAAAACATGTTTGGCTTTCACCTCTCGGGCATGATCGGCCACGATTTCCTCAAGCCCTATGCGGTGACCTTTGACTTCACTAACATGCAGATTTTCCTGCAATAGAAACTCGGATCAAAGCACGATGTGAGCACTTATTGTCGAGTGCTACGGGACACAACATAGGGCTTCATAACGCCGTTGCCGGCATCGTGGACTTCGGTCAGTGTGTGCGAGTTGGGCGTAATATCGGTCCAGAGATCCTGAAGCCTGGTCCGCTTACCGTTAATCACCTGCTCGTAATCATTGACGAATGTGTCGCCTTCCCAATGCGCCGAGCCCCGCAGTTCGCAACCGGCATCAGCTGGCGTCTTGAAGCAAGTGAGAAAGCGATAGGTCTTCGCATTCGAATCCCACCAGATCGTGATGAACCAGCGCAGCTCTCCGCCGATGCTGCCAACGGAATGCCCCTCGGAAACCAGCGCAGTCCCACCACCAGTCAGCCTCACATGGGTCGTGCCTCGACGGCCGGCGCCCTCGGCAACAGGCTGGCCGTGCTGCACTATCTCCACTGTATTCCAATCTCCCGCGAGTACCTTGGCAAGTCGGGCCATCTCGGGAATGGCAGCGGAGTCGGGGGACTGCGCTCGGGCGGGCGACGGCAGCACTGCGGCCGCACAGAGCAGCGAAAGGATAATAAAATGGGTCACGCCCAAATATGGTTGTTTATCTCTCGAGCGTAAATCGTTTTCAACAGTTAGGAAGGCAGCGAACTGCAAGGTTGCTTCTGAGCCATCGATTTTCTCGAGCGAATGACCTTCAATCCGAAGGTCCGCTGAAAATCTCAACAAAGCCGGTTGAAGTTGGGGCTGCGTTGCAACTGTAGCGATCAATCTGATTGCTGACCCAAGGGCGTGACTGAAAGCGGTTCACTGTGTGTGCGGATAAAAAACTGACTGCACTGCGCGAATCGGTGATTCGCACCTGGGGCGAATTGATTTGACAGGTTGGCGCGGTTTTTCCGAGGATTTATCCATGAATACAGCAACACGATCACTCGTCATTACACTCACCCTGGTATGCCTTGGATTTCTGCCAGGACTGCAAGCGGTCAGCCCACCACCGGACGGAGGCTACGCCGGAGGCAATACGGCGGAAGGGCAAAATGCCCTCTTAAGCCTCACGAGCGGCAATTACAATACGGCAGTTGGTTTTTTGTCGCTCCTAAGCACTACCACCAACAGCTTCAACACGGCTATTGGCGCTGGGACGCTCTTAAGCAATGTCGCCGGCTCGCTCGACACGCCAAACGGAATTCCGCCTGGTTCCGAGAATACCGCCACGGGTGCGGGTGCGCTGTTGAGCAATACAACGGGGTCCCAGAACACCGCTAATGGAGCGTTCGCCCTTTTTAGCAGTACTGATAGCAACTTCAACACGGCCATAGGCGCCAGGGCGCTATTTCTCAACACACTTGGCTCTAGCAATACGGCCACTGGAGCTAGTGCACTCCAAAGTAACACCACGGGCACGTTCAACGTAGCAAACGGTGGCTTTGCGCTCTTTTTCAACACGGCTGGCAACCACAACACGGCAATGGGTGATAGCGCGCTCGATAGTAACGACGCCGGCAACAGTAACGTGGCAATTGGCGATAGCGCGCTCACTACCAACTTCGCTGGCAACAACAACACCGCTATCGGCGCTTCCGCGCTCTCTGGCACCACTGGGAATGGCAATATCGCTGTGGGATTTCAGGCCGGAGCCGCTGTGGGTTCGTCTGGCAACGTCATCGCCATCGGAAGTCCGGGTGATGATGTGGACAATAGCTGCTTCATTGGCAATATCCGCGACGTTCAAACGCAAAACGCCGACGCCATCGCGGTGGTGATTGATTCCGCAGGTCAGCTCGGTACGGCTAGCTCTTCGGCTAGGTTTAAGAAGGAGATCAAACCAATGGACAATGCGAGCGAAGCGGTCCTCGCGCTTAAGCCGGTGACTTTTCACTACAAGGGCGACAAGACGGGCACGCCGCAATTTGGTTTGGTTGCTGAAGATGTAGCAAAAGTGAATCCTGACCTCGTGGTATGCGACAAAGGAGGAAACATCTACACTGTGCGGTACGACGCAGTGAACGCCATGTTACTCAACGAGTTTCTAAAAGAACATGGCAAGGTTGAGGAACAGGATCACCGGCTATGGGAACAAGGAGCGATCATAGCCAGACAGCAGAAGCAGATTGAAGCTCTTATTGCAGGCTTCCAAAAAGTGAGCGACCGGCTCGAACTGAGCAAACCTGTGCCCGAAATAGTGCGTAACAATCAGTAACGCAGCGCACGTTGAAACATTGCCCCAGGCATAGCCCCGGTCATTTACCGTTCAACAATCAAAAACGATTCCGGCACGATCCGCTTCAACGGACTTGAAAAGAAGGCTTGAACTTCTGTTCCCAAATCTTGTAAAAGGCTCAAAAGCCCTGCTGTAGCCAACCGCTGTCGGCAGAAATCAAATGACAATCCTTCAGTTGTGCTCGCCTTCAAATTCAACTCTCAAGTCGTGAACGATGAAAAGAACAGCAAGAAACAATAACCGTTTCGGGTTCGGCTGGATGCCCGACCTTCCCGATAACCGTGATCACCTTTATTCTGCGCCGCTGGCGAAGTTACGTGTGCTTCCCACCAAGGCCGATCTCCGCAGGCATTGCCCGCGGGTTTATAACCAGGGAGACATCGGTTCCTGCACGGCGAATGCAATCGCAGCGGCCATCGAGTTCGATCGCAAGAAGCAAAAATTACGCGACTTCATTCCATCGCGTCTCTTCATCTATTACAACGAGCGAAGCATTGAGCGCAGCGTGCCGCTCGATAACGGCGCGCAGATTCGCGACGGCATAAAAAGTGTCGCTAAACAAGGCGCTTGCCCCGAAACCGAGTGGTCCTACGACGATACTCCCGCCGATTCAAACACCAATCTCTGGCCCTCAGGCGCCAAGCCGAGGCAGAAACCGCCATCGTCTTGTTACAAAGATGCAAAGAAATTCCGCGCGGTGAGTTATCAACGAGTTGATCGGGCGCTTTCGCAGATGAAAGGCTGTCTCGCAGACGGTTTTCCATTCGTTTTTGGCTTTACTGTTTACGACAGCTTCGAGAGCGCGGACGTCGCCAGGACGGGCCTGCTGCAAATGCCCAAGCCAAGAGAAGGAGTCGTGGGCGGCCATGCCGTCCTTGCGGTCGGTTACGACGACAAGACCGAGCGCTTCGTGGTGCGCAATTCATGGGGCTCGAGCTGGGGCAAAAGAGGCTATTTCACCATGCCTTACTCTTATTTGCTCACCGACAATCTTTCAGACGACTTTTGGACGATTCGCCTGGTGCATTAACCTAACCTCTCAATAACATGCCGAAGTATTGGATGATCAATGATAGGAGCCAGGGTGGCGTCGGACCTGACGTTAATTTCGATGGCGTTACATACTGGGTCAGCGACAAGCAACCGCTGACAGACATCAAGAATTGGCGTCAAGTCACTAGCCCCAATTTCCAGAAGCTTCTGGTCGCGGCGGCGGATAAGTTTCCTGCGCATGACCAGGCAGAGAACGAGAAACAAAGTCACGTCACGATTCTCGTTCATGGTTTTAATCAAACGTTTGCAAAGGCCGCTCGATTTTATCAGGACCTTTGTGGGAGACTTTTTGACGGTCCCGAGAGCCTTGGCCTCTGCATTCTTTACGACTGGCCATCGCGCGGCAGCACCCTCGGTTATGAGCCTGATCGTTCGCATGCGCGCCTGTGCGCTCAAGACTTAACAGATGTGTTAAGCAAATTGTTTGATTGGCTGGTCCAGAAACAGGACGCTACCATTAAAAATCCTGCGAAAGCTTGTAAGGCCAAGGTCTCCCTGATCTCTCATAGCATGGGAAACTATGTGGTGCAGAAAGCAATGGCTGCGGCATGGACACGTAAGAATCAGCCTTTGCTCGTTAGTCTCGTCAATCAGCTCCTTATGGTTGCAGCCGATGTGGACAGCGACTTGTTTGACATGGGCGCGCCTGATAACAACGATGGCAATGCCGTGGCTAATCTAACCTACCGGATCACGGCGCTTTACAGCGGACGCGACACTGTCCTGGGCGCATCTGCCGGTCTGAAACATTTCGGCATGCGCCGCCTTGGTCGCAGCGGTCTCTCAACTCGTCCGCCTTTGGCGGATCCATCTTCCCCGACGGACAATGTCTGGGACGTGGATTGCTCGAGCTTCTTCAAGTCGGACGTGGGAGACATTCACGGCGCATATTTCCTCGCGGACGGCACCATCGATCTAATGCGCCACGTGTTGCGCGGGCTCGACCGCGGGGTGCTTGAAACCCTTGGATATACCAAAGGCTCCGCCTGGCCCTGAACACTGAGTGAAAGCGAATGCGTCCGGTCAAACGTAAATTAAAGTCGCGAAAGGCAGCTACACGGCGTTCGCCGCAAAAAGCTCCGAAGCGGACGAAAGCTGCATCTCGAAAATCCCAGTCGAAGCCGCCGAGAAAGATCGCCGCAGTGCGACCGTTACCGGCGCAGCCTGAGGAGATCCTTTTTCGTGTAGAGGGAAAAATGTCCACCTTTGGAGGACCGCACGATCTCGGGATGGCTGCGAACGAAGACCTTGCCCTCTTTAGCAAGGCCGATCTTCAAAACCCGAAATATACATACTTGTTTCTGCCGGCGTCACCGCCTGGGACAAGCGGGCTTGGCCGCCGACTCAACCCCGATCAATACTACTTTGCCTGTCGTTGGGATTATGCCGCAACACCGAAGGAGTTTTTGCGCCGCGCCCTTGCGCGGGTCGAGAATCCCGCGAACGGTCGCGCCGCGGATGCACGCCCGGTTGACTGGGGACCGCATCCTTCAACCGGACGTGTGGCAGACTTATCACCAGGACTGGCAGCTGCGCTCGGACTAAACACTGACGATATTGTTAGGATAACAATTTCAGCGCGCCGAGCCATACCGGTAAAGCCCACGCTTACGATGAAGCGCGTAGGTCATGGCAGCAGTAATCCTCATGCAAAACCGGTAATCAAACAGTTCATTCAGAGCCCGAATCATTCATGCCGTAATGGAGCGAGGATCGACAAGATTGTCTTACACTGCACCGAGGCTTCACTTGCGAGCACGATCGAAGAGTTCCAAAAATCAGGCGGCCGCCAAGTCTCAGCCCATTACGTCATTGATCGAAACGGCGACATTTACCAAATGGTGAGCGATAGCGATCGTGCCAATCATTGTATGGGCGCAAATGAAAGTTCCATCGGCATCGAACACGTCGGCACTGAAACTGACTCTCTCGCCACGCCGCAAGCGGCCGCTTCCGCAGCCCTTATTCGTTGGTTGCTTGAGCAATACCATATTCCACCGACGAACATCTTCGGCCATGATTTCACGCCAGGTTACTGCCGGCCAGGTGGAACCAGTTGCCCTGACAAGCTTTTCGGCACGACGCATAGCCAAGAGACGATTGCTGCCTGGGTGAAAGCCAATGTGTGAGCCGCGTGACGGCGGCGGATGGGATTGCGCTAGCCGCATTGCTATTGCCTGACTTAGGTCACCGCGTTAGCGGTGGGGCGATAGTAGGCCTGCGCTTTAGCGCGGGTTCTCCGATCTAAAAATGCTGCGTCGTATAGCGACGGCTGAAGTCAGCCCAGCAGATAATGTTCATCATAATCGATGTGATGCCGCGCCAGAAATGCGCGATATTCGTCACGGAACGGTTTCGTTCGGTGATGTTCCGGCTGGGAACGAATGTACGCCCGCACGTCGTTAACTTCCGACTGGCTCACGGTGAAAGCTGCTTATCCATCCTGCCACGCAAAATCAATCATGTCAGGAAAGGTTTCCTTCAGCCAATGTGATGAGCCACTTTTTATGAATTGGACGGGCTTCGATACGGCAAGAGACGCAGGGATGGAAAGAAGCAAATGAAGATGATCTGCTACGCCGCCGACCTCCAAGGCGCTCATCCCGTTTTCACGCGCAATACCGCCGACATAAGCGAAGAGACGATGGCGAAACGCCTCAATGAGAAATGGCTCACGATTTTTCGTGCTAAACACGACATGATAATGCAGCGAGGTATAGGTGTTCGCCATTCGATTTCAACCGTCGCTACGCGACGTGTTTTGGCTATTATACCTGGCGATAAATCGCCAGGCTATATTCATGTGCCGCTAACGCGGCTTTTCCTTTGAGCAAGCCTGGTATCCGCCTCACCCTTCCTGGATCACCGGCTCGGCCTCTTCTCCTTTTCGGAAAATCATCCACACGCCTGCGAGCACCAGGCACCCGCCGAGGAGTGACCACAGGGAAAATGTCTCGCCGCCCAATGCCCAGCCTAACGCCACTGCGCCAGGGGGCGTGATGAGCGAGATCGCTTGTAGCCGAGCGACAGTCATTCGCGGCAACAACCAGTAAAGAAGCAAAAAGGTGAGCGCCGAGCCGATCACCGCCAGATAAAGCAGGCACAAAATCGAGACCGTATTCCAATGAAACTTTAACGGATTTCCTTCCACTAGGACTCCGATCAAGAGCAACGGCGCTGCGCCGAAAATCATTTGCCAGGCAGCAATCATCGCCGGAGCAAGCTGCACGTTACGCGATTTTAACAGCACGTTCGAAAAAGCCGCGCTGGCAGCTCCAACTATGATGCCAAGTCCACCCCAAAAAGCCATCAAGCCGTTGAAGCCGAGAAGACGCTCACAGATAATCGCCACGCCACCGAGCGCGAGGAGTGCACCGAGAAGTTTGTGCAGTTGCAATGGTTCGTCGGGAAGCATTAGATGCGCGGAGAGCATGCCGAAGATCGGGATCGTCGCCTGCAACACCGCTGCCAGACCGGATGAAACGTGGAGCTCGCCCCAGAAAAGGAGACCGTAATTCACGGCAAACATCAAAACGCCGGTAAAAGCCAGCAACAGGTAATCGAATCCGCGCTGCGGTAACAAGCCCACTCGTCCGGCGGACACAGCAAAAAGAACAATGATTGCGAGGAGAAAACGAATACCCGCGTAAGAAATTGGGGGTAGATCGCGCAATCCAATCTTGATAACCAGCCACGTTGAGCTCCAGACGACGCAAAGCGTGAGCCATGCCAGTGGCACACCCCATCCGCTCTTGGACTGCCAATTGAGTTTCGGCCATGCGCTTCTTATCTTCATCTGAGCGCGACCATCGCGCTTTGATTCCGATTCGTAAAGTCAGGTGCAGCGCTATTGATGATTGATTTGCTGTCTCTGGCCAAATTGGCTCGTCCCGAGGACATAGCCCTAAAGTCCCATAGACCCGGCTATCGGGCCCAGCTAGGCTGCCCGCCTCTATGAAAAAACTCGTTAGTCTTTCCCTCTGCCTTTCGCTCAGTCTTTTTGCTGTCGCGCGCGCGATGAAACCAAGCTTTACCCTCGCCGCCGTCGCAAAAGCAGCGCAGGAAAAGCCAACTGAACAGAAAGCCGACGCCAAAACCTTACTCGACGATGCAAACAAGGCGCTGGCTGCGATGATTAAAGCTGCACGTGCCGATAACGGTCTGGATCCCAAGACGCCGAAAAACAAGCCATTCTGGAAATCGACCCAACTTATTGCCAAAAATTTGAAAATGGCGAAGACGGGACTCAGTGCGAAGAGCAACGACTTCTTCAAAGGCGTTACCGGAGCGCGCCAGGCTGAAGAGCAAATGAAAGTGGATTGGGAGCTGACCGATTCGAAAAACAAAGACGTGATTGAGAACGGCAAGAAGCTCGGCCACGCTATCGCTCCATTACGCACCGATTTCTCGAAAGAGGCTGCACGCAAGAAGAAAGGCGGCGAGCTAACTGCGAAGGAGAAGGCAGACTTCGACAAAATCAAAGCGCAGCAGAAAGAGTTGCTGGACAAGATCGCGAAGTTAGAAGCAGTCGCTAAAAAAGATAAGGCACTGGAGAAAGGTCTGCGCGAGATGAAGAAGCAGGCCGAACACATCGTTAAGGAGCCGGTTACTTTGGATACCTATATCGCCACGCTTTACCTGCTCGATGGTCAGATCGGTCTCATTCGCGGTTACGAATACTACGTCGATAAATCCTGGCGCGGCGATTATCTCGTCCTGGTAGATTGGGTCCACAACTACGACACTAGTTACTATGAATGGGAGAGCTCCGTCTCGTACGACTGGGCGCTGGTGGATACGACCGTCGACATAGACCACGGCGAGGACGTAACCGTTTCGGAATCGGTCTCCGAAGAAGAAATCAACTCGGAAGAAGCGTACGCCGAGAATGAATCGTTCGACATGTCCGAAGCAGAGGGAGAAGAAGTAGCTGCTGAGGAAGACACCGACGAAGAAGTGGCGTCAGCCGATGACGATAGCATGGAGGATGCTTCAGACGATGAAGGTGAGGATATGAGCGATGACAATGGGGGAGACGATGATGGAGGTAATGACAATGGCGGAGACGACGATGGCGGTGATGACGGTGGCGGGGATGATGGTGGCGACTAAACGTATTCGTCGGCTCCGAATGCCTTTGAGTTCTCTGGCGGAACCTGCATAGCCAAGATTCAAAGATTTTGCTTGCCCATTAAGACGCAGCTCGTTAGACCTGAGCCTTCAACGCCCTAACCCATATGATATCACTAATTCAAAATCTTCTCGTCAATACCCTATCACTGCTCGCGCAGGTCGAGTATTCATACTCATCCTCATCACAAGGCAAGGCACCCGGGCCAGTCTTCTGGATTTGCTGGCTCGCGTTCACCATTTTGATGATCGCGGCTTGGTGGAAAATCTTCAGCAAGGCAGGCCAGCCTGGCTGGGCCGCTATTATCCCGATTTATAACTGGA
>Ga0137366_10000788_pt1 | contig 22165 bp, 19 predicted proteins | sample SagtaG_8_FD_104938 | JGI IMG/M metagenome (GOLD analysis project Ga0137366, IMG submission 104938) | Vadose zone soil microbial communities from Sagehorn Ranch, Mendocino, California, USA - Sage1_L_60_16 metaG | ecosystem: Environmental > Terrestrial > Soil > Vadose zone | place: USA...
AGAAAAGAGCGGATGTTGATTGAGGTCAACAGACCGACTAACAGGGATCCCGTCTGTCTCAAAGTGAAAGACCGGCTTTACAAAAAAACGCAGGGATTGAGCCTGATTGCGATCATAATTGTAGGACTCAGTCATCGAACCCGCGGTAATAGGTAACGTTCGAGTGTCCGCACATGGATTTATCGCCCGCTGAAGTCAGTCTTCCCGAACCGGAGACTCCGCCACCGAGTTCACCCCCCGAGCCTCGTCCCGGGACCCGTTCGCTTCGCGTTCCGGCAATTGCGGCGATTGCACTGTTACCCGTGGCTGTCGTCCTGGTTGCAGTCTTTCGTCACGGTGCGACCTCACGCGGGACTCCTGCTCCAGGTTCCGCATCCGCGATCGGCGCAGATCCGGCGCTGCGCCTATACGGCACAACCGAGGCAGTCCACATGCGCGCAATCGTAGCGCCTATGTTGGCCAGCGAGAGCTTTGGCACTCTAACCGTGACCCGTCTGGCTGCGAGCGGAACACGAGTTCGCAAGGGTGACCTGCTGGCAGAATTCGACCGCCAAGCTCAAGTGCGGCAGTTTATGGATAAGCGGGCGGAATTCGTGGATTTTGCGAATAAGACTGCGGAGGCACAAGCCAAGGAAGTCGCTGACCGCGCCAAGGACGAAACCGAAATCGGGCAGGCGGAGAGTGGGTGGAGCAAGGCCGGACTCGAAATGCAGAAAGTCGAGTTGCTCTCCAAGATCGATGCCGAGAAAGCCCAGGAAACGTTAGAGGAAGCCAAGGCCACGCTGCAACAGCTGCGGACGACATTTGATCTGAAGCGGCAGGCGGCGCAAGCCGGCATCCGTCTGCTCGAAATTCAGCGCGACCGCGCCAAGCAAGTGATGGATCACGCGCAGGCCAATGCGACGCTGATGGAGATTCGTTCCCCCATCGAAGGCGTGGTTGTGCTCAACACAATCTGGAAACAGGGCAAGATGGGCGAGGTACAAGAAGGAGACCAGGTTCGCGCCGGGGTCACATTTATGCAGGTGGTCGACCCTTCGCAGATGCAAGTGCGCGCCTCCGTCAATCAGGAGGATTTCCTGGGCCTGCGAATTGGTGTGCCGGCCCGCATCCACCTCGACGCCTACCCGGAAATGCTTTTCTCCGGCAAGCTCGAGGAAATGGCGCCGATTGCCCGCAGCGGAGATTTTTCGCCCAAGCTTCGTACCTTCTCCGTGGTGTTTTCGATCGACGGTAACGATGCCAGATTAATGCCAGACCTTTCCGCTGCGGTGGACGTGAACCCAGCAACCCAAGTTGGCGGCGCTGGCGCGTTCCCATGATGGCCAGAGGTCGTATCCTATGATCCGCAGATTGCACCAACTTTGGACGCGGCGCAAACCGGTGATCACTGCCGCTGTTCTCATTGCCGGCACCGTACTTCTTCTGGGGGCGATCCGCTATAGCCATCGCACTCCTGCGATTCCCACCATCGACGTCAAACGCGGAGAGTTTCTAGACTCATTCGAAGTTCGCGGCGAAATCAAAGCGCTCAAATCTATTGGCGTCACCGCCCCTGCTGAGGCTGGCGACCTCCAGATCCTCAAGCTGGCCACCGACGGCGCCAAGGTGAAGCAAGGCGATTCAATCGTTGAATTCGACAAAACCAAGACCGAGCAGGACCTGGCGCAGTATCGATCGTCTCTGAAATATGCGACCGCCGATATCGAGCAGGCCCGCGCGCAGGCGCGCCTGACCGACGAACAAGACCTGACTGCGGTGAGCAAAGCCCGTTACGATCTTCAATCCGCCCAATTGGACGCCAGCAAGCAGGAGATCGTCTCCCAGATTGAAGGCGCCGAGGCGGAATTGAAAGTCGCCGATGCGAAACAGGCCTTGAGGGAAGCCGAGCAGAAGCTGAAATCGGATCGGGCCGCGAGCAAGGCGACCATCGACGGCAAAATTGAGGCCAGCAAGAAGGCGGCATTCGATACGCAGCGGGCCGAAACTGCTCTTTCCAAGATGACGCTGAAGGCTCCGACTACGGGCATGGTCAGCCTGGTGCCGGTCTGGCATCCAGAGGGTCCAGCTCCGTTCAAGGCTGGAGATCGTGCCTGGCCGGGCGCGCCCATCGCCGAATTGCCGGATACATCTTCGCTGCGTGTCTCGGCGCGGGTCGATGAAACGGAACGCGGTCGCCTTGCTGTGAGTCAACCTTTGACTGTGCACCTGGACGCCATCCCCGACCAGCAGTTCACTGGCAAAATCGAGGAAATCAGCACCATCGCCACCGAAGACTTTAACGCGGGCTGGCCTATTCCGCGGGATTTCGATCTGCGAATCACCCTGAACCAGCTTGATCCGCGTCTTCGACCCGGCATGACGGCTCAGATCACGATTGAGGTTGACCGAATTCCGAATGTGCTGATCATTCCGGTTCATGCCTCCTTTCAAAAGGAACGAGAGACCTTCGCTTACGTTTGGGACGGTTCTAAGTTTCGCGAACAGGCGATTGAAGTGAGCCGAAGGAGCGGTGATCGCATTGTGGTATCGAAGGGCTTGCAGCCAGGCGACCGAGTGGCGCTGCAGGATCCGACTGCGAAAGAGTGAGAGATGAAGCGCACGCGTCTTATAACGTGGGGAATCATTGCTGGCGTACTGTTGGCTACCATCGGATTCGTAGTTTCGCGGCGCGCCGACGTGAGCGCCTCAGGTGAAGATATTCCCTTTGCCGAGGTCAAGCACGGCGAACTCGATCTGAAGGTGTATACAACTGGCGAGTTGCGCGCTAACCATTCCATGATGCTCGCCGCTCCTCCTATTGGTGGAGGATCGCTGCAAATCACCCGCCTGCTTCACACCGGAACCCCGGTCAAAAAGGGCGATGTGGTGATCGAATTCGATCCCAGCGAACAGCATTACAAGCTGGAACAGAGCCGTTCCGAGCTTCTACAGGCCGAGCAGGACATCATCAAAGCCAAAGCCGACGCCGCCGTGCAGGCCGCGCAGGATAAAGTCGCGTTGCTCAAGGCGCGCTTTGACGTACGGCGCGCGGAACTGGAGGTGCAGAAAAACGAATTGGTCAGCACCATTGACGGAAAGAAGAACCAACTCGCCCTGGAACAGGCGAACCGCGCGCTAGCGGAGTTGGATCAGGACCTTCAATCGCACGGCATCACCGGAAAGACAGGCATGGATCTGGCGCGGGAGAAATGGAACAAAGCCAAGCTCTCAATGGATCAGGCGCAGCAGAACATTGAAAAAATGCGGGTTATCTCACCCATCGATGGATTGGTCGCCATCCAGAAGAATCTCGATTCCACTGGCGGCATGTTTTTTGACGGGATGTCGCTTCCCGACTATCACGAAGGCGACCAGGCGCAACCCGGCAGCGCCATCGCGCAAGTAATCGATTCCCGCGATATGGAGTTGACGGCCAAGATCAGCGAACTCGACCGCGCCAACATTACTACCGGACAAGCGGCGGAAATCGAGTTTGACGCCATGCCTGGCAGAATCCTTCATGGCACGCTGAAATCGGCTGGCGGAATGGTACAACGAAGCTTTTTCTGGGAGGATTCGGGAAGCAAATACGACATTTCCATCCAGCTCACTGACTCCGACGCACGGCTTCTCCCCGGGCTCACGGCGCAAGTCGTAATCGTAGGCGAGAAAAAAGCTAACGCCCTCTACATCCCTCGCCAGGCGCTCTTTCAGAAGGAAGGCAAGCAAACAGTTTTCCTGAAGAAAGGCGCGAGCTTCAAACAGCTGCCGATCAAAGTGGATTTCGAAAATGAGAGCCGGGCAGCGATTGAAGGACTAAGAGACGGAGATGACGTAGCGTTGATCGATCCCACGACGGCAAGAAAGGCAGCGTCCCCTGGGGCGTCGCCAGCGCTTGGTGGAGGAACTCCTTAATGCCCATCCTCACCGCTCCCACGCCAGGCCGCGTGCTCGCCGGCTACAAGCAATGGCTGCCCGATCTGCGAATGGGCATGGAAAACCTTTTCGCCCATCGTCTGCGTTCACTCTTAACCATGCTGGGCATGATCTTCGGTGTGGCTGCGGTCGTCTCTATGCTTTCTATCGGGGCGGGCGCAAGGCAAAAAGTCATGGCGCTCATTGAACAAATGGGCGTGCACAACCTCATCGTCGAAGCTAAGGAGACTACGGAATGGCAGGCCCACATGAAGATTCGCAAGATTTCCCCGGGCCTCACCTTGCAGGATTACAGGATCATCCGGGATGACGTCAACGATATTGCCGCATCTACTCCCCGCAAGCGGTTCACGCCTTCTAAGACGATTCCCAAGGCGCAGCAGGATCCGCCGGCGGTTTACGGCGTCGATTCGCATTACATCGATATTATGGGCCTGCATCTGCTGCAGGGCCGTTTCTTCGCGCCCGATGAGGAAAGCCGTGCGAGCGCGATCTGCGTGCTGGGGGCGGGCGCGAAATCGAACTTGTTTGGAACTGCCGACCCTCTCGGCCGCTGGGTAAAGCTGAATCAGCAGTGGTTTCAGGTGATCGGAGTCGCAAGCCCGCAACTCAGTTCGCAGACGGAAGTCGTGGGCGTGCCTGCGCAGGATCTCAATAATCTCATTTATGTCCCGCTTAACGCCGCCATTTTCCGTCTGGAAGACAGCTACAGCGGCGCGCGCGATGAGATCGACGGGATTTATCTTCACTTGCGCGATGAAGCCAACGCACCGCAGGTTGCGCAGGTGGTGCGTGCCATCCTCGATTCGACTCATCACGCGGCCGGCGATTTCAGCGTGATCGTGCCCGCCGAACTGCTGGCCGAACAACGGCGCACCGAGCGCCTGTTCAACGCCGTCATGGTGGCCATCGCCTCTATCTCTCTGCTGGTGGGCGGAATCGGCATCATGAACATCATGCTGGCCAGCATTCTCGAGCGCACGCGCGAGATTGGGGTGCGGCGCGCAGTCGGAGCTCGGCAGTTTGATATCGTCCGCCAGTTCGTGACTGAGGCCACCATCATCTCGTTAGTTGGCGGAAGCTTCGGCATAATCTTCGGCGTCGCTATGTCGCGTCTGATCGCCTGGCTCGCCGGATGGTCGACCATCGTTACCGTCACTTCCATTGTTCTGGCGTTCCTTGTCTCCATAACAGTAGGTCTGGTTTTCGGAATTTATCCTGCGGTCAAGGCTGCGCGGCTGGATCCGGTTGAAGCCATTCGCTACGAGTAAGATCAGCACTACCATTTTCTGGAGGAAGTTCGATGAAAAGTCGCCTTGGGGTCCTTTGCTTTCTATTGCTGCCGCTTCTCGCTTGGGGACAAGCCCGCGAAAGCTATCGCGGACTGCTGACGCCGCAGGTGCGTTCGCCCAAACTTCCCGGCCCACAACATCTGCGCCAGTATGTTCGCGATGGCAAACTCCAGCTAAGCCTCAACGACGCGATCCTTCTCACGCTGCAAAACAACAGCGCCATCCGGGTTCAGGAGGCGCAGGTCGAAACCGCGAAGTTCGCTCTTCTGAGAACCTATCAGCCTTTCGATCCACAACTCCAGTCCGTGTTACGGGCGACCCGCACCTCCTATCCGGGCTTTAGCCAGATTCAAGGGCCCGGAACCTTCAACGACCTGAATCAATCAGTGCAACTCAATTTCACCCAAACGCTCCAGACGGGTACGAATGTGTTGGTCGGCTTCAACAGCACCAAGGATTCAAGCAACAGCGGCTTCAACTTCCTGAATCCCTATGACCAGTCGTTCTTGAACCTGCAGATCACTCAGCCGCTGCTGCGTAACCGCTGGCGCTTCGAGAATCGCGCCCCGCTGATCGTTGCCCGCAAGAGCCTGCAGCAATCGCGCGCCACCTTCGAAGCCCAGGTGAGCGGAGCTCTGCTGCAGGCGGTCATGCGCTATTGGGATGTGGTTCGCACGCGCGGGAATCTGGACGTTTTCCAACAATCCTTGGACGCGGCCCAGGCGAGCTATGCGCACGACAAGCGCGCTCTTGAATTAGGGGCTCTCCCGCCGCTCGATATCTACCGTTCGGAATCGGAAGTCGCATCACGTCGTGTGCAGGTGATCCACGCGGAGTATGCATTGAAGCAAGCGGAAGATGTTTTCCGGTTCACCATCGGCGCCGATCAGGATACCTACGTTCAAGCGCTCGATCTCGATCTGACGGAGAAGCCAGATCCGCAAGGCGAGCTGCGGACGATTGACGCTGGCGCGGCGCTCGAACAAGCGCTGGCCAAGCGTGCGGAACTTCAGGCGGCACAAGGCGCGCTCGAAGGCGACGACACCAGCATCCGCCTGGCGCACAACCATCTGCTGCCCGATCTGCAGCTCGCGGCGTTTTACCAAGGCAGTGGAGTTGGCGGCAGCGCGAATTTCGCAGGGGTATCGACTCGCGGAGGGGTCGGAACCTCTCTCAACCAGCTTTTCACTCTCGGCTTTCCTGGCTACGGCGCCAGCCTCACGTTGAACCTTCCCATCAAGAGTCGCGCCGCCCAGGCCGACTTGGGAACGGCGCTGGTAACACGCCATCGCGACTTGTACACGAGCCAGCAGGTGCGCGAGCAGATCACTCTCGACGTGAGCAATGCCGTGCACCAGCTTGAGGAGGCAAAGCTGACACTCGCCGCCGGGAAAACGGCGCTCGATCTGGCGGAGAAGACGCTTGCAGCCGACCAGCGCAAATACGTACTCGGCTCGGAGACCGTCTTTTTCCTGCTCGACGCGCAAACCCGGGTGGCGACGGCAAGAGCCAGTCTGCTGCAGGGACAAATCGATTATCAAAACGCGGCCGCTGCCCTGGACTACGCGACCGGAAGCCTGCTGCAAGCGTATCAAGTACAGATTGCGGACTTAACCAAGTGAAGCCTCTGCAATTACCTGCCGACGACATTCTCAAGCCCTTGCACTCGCTCGGAAGTGGACCGGGCCTATCCGCTCGGCGCTTCTCGGACGTTTTTCGGCTTCAGCCTTGATGCCATCAAGCATTGGGAAAGGAGGGCTCCGGACACCGGAAGCTCCCGCGCGCACCCTTCTCACCGTGATCGACAAGAATCCCGCCGCAGTCCTTACCGCGCTTCAACCGGCGGCTTTCGCTGCTGCCGCCGGGACTGCATAGTTCGAAATCTCGGGGTCGTGATTTGTCCGAACAGAATATCAGTGGACTCAGAAGACTGGGCAGATTACCGGAGTCGTGCGCCAGTTGCTTCCGACTCGGAAAATGAAGCGTATAATTCTGGCCGCGTACCGCTTCCTCACAAACAATCCCGCGCTCCGAGGCCCCGAATTCCGGAGCGCGGGACGCCCAAACTGTAGCACCGATAGTTCGCCCAATCTAAATCAACCGTGGCGCGATTTCGCACAGGCAAACGAAAGAAGCAGCGAACCAAGATGGTCGTTCCGGTTCGAGTGCGACTCGCTGGTGCTAAGGATAGTCAGTTTCAACTGGCGCACACGCTGGATGCGACCGAGAACGGAGTGCGACTCGCAGGTTTTGAGGCAGACGCAAACGTCGGTGATGCCATCGAGCTTCAGTATCGCCGTGAGCGGGCGATGTTTCGTGTGGTATGGATTCGTGGATTTGAGAAATCGTCCGAGAAGCAGCTTGGCGCTGAGGCGTGGAACCTGACAGGAATATCTGGGACATGGAGTTTCCGGCCAGACCCGATGAGTATGAGGAAAAAGAGTGAGCGATCTTCTCTTCCTTATTTCTTCAAATCCACCACCGCGACCTTGTTTACTCCACTACATGCCAGATAGAGCTTGCGATCAGGCGTAGCGACCATGTTTCGCACGACACCACCACCGGATGGGATCGTCTTTGAACTGAAGCTTTCTGATTTTGGATCGAACTTGACCAAAGTATTGGGCGTCACCCCCGACTCGCTGTACCAGACCTCACCGTCGTTTGTGATCGCGATCCCATACGGTTCGGACTCAGCCCCTCCCGGCGAAGGCCACTCCTTTAACAGTTTTTCGCTTGCCGGATTGAAGTGCCCGAGATATCCACGGGCGAAATCGGTGTAGTAGATCGTGCCATCAGGAGCCAGTGCGATCCTCCGTGGACGCGCACCCGTTGCCGGCAAATTGTATTCGCGAATTTTCATCGTGTTCGGGTCAATACTGGCGAGTTTGTTGGTCCCGAATTCGCAAAAGAATGGCACGTTGTTGTGCGTGACCACGATGCCGTAAGGTACCGCGTGTGGCGTAGGCGATTTAGCCAGAGTCATCTTGCCGGTGCTTGGATCGAGGCGTCCGACATAGTTCGTTTCTTCATTGGTGAACCACAAAATGCCGTTGTGGTCGAACACCGGTGTGTGCGGGTCGATCTCGGTGCCATCCGAGGAGCGATACTCGACGATCGCACCGGACTTCGGATTGAGCTTTCCGACATAACCGGCTGAGATCGCAGTGAACCAGATATTGCCCGATTTATCGGCGACCAGGCCGTGGGGGCCGGAATTGGGTGTCTTCAGCGGATATTCCTTAAATTCTCCACTCTTCGGATCGAGCCGGCCCAGCTTGTTCGCGCCCTGCCCGGTGTACCACAGTGAGCCGTCAGGCGCGACTGCCGGATCATGCGGCCGCGAGCGCGGGGTCGGCACCTCGTATTCCTTGATTTCTACGTCCAGTGTTCCCACTGCCGCGAATGCGGCAACCGTGGTCGCCAAGGCGAATAAGCACAGTTTAGCCAGAGACATAAATCCTCTCCTTCGATGGAAATTTTATTCCTCCGTTGCGAGCCTTTCCATTCGGCTCCGTGATCGGGCGCTGGAGTATTCTTGCTCGAAGGAGACCTTCAATGAAAGAAGACGTTGACAGAACACGGCGTTCACTGCTGTGGACTGGATCTGTTGCTGGTTTTGCCTTCACTGTTCCCGCAGCATTAATCGGTCAAAGGGCTTCTGGGTTCTTTTTGGAGGCGATTCAGTGCGTGCGATGCCAAAGTTTGCGGCGCTTCTGGCTGAGAGCCAGTAGCGGGACCAGTAAAGGAACCAACAGCAATAGAGACTGGCGACGATACTTCGCCATGGCGCGCTGTTTCTCATTCATCTCCTGGCCCAACTCCGTGGCCGCACTCTATTTCTGCTGATACCGATCGCATAAATCAACATAGGCACGTAGTTGATTGATAGCGCTATGAGGTAAGTGCCCAAGACCAGTTGAGTAAAGGAGTCACGCTGAAACAACACGAGCATGCCAAGCGCACCACAGAGGAGCAGTCCAGCTGCGAACTCCGCAATGATTCGCTTCGAGCCGAAAAAAGGCAATGTCACTTGCAGCGAGCTTGCGAAGATTGATCCAGGCACCGGCGGTTCGCATAAATAGAGGCTTCCAGGTATCGATTCGACATATGAGGATCAGTCCGCATCAAGGTGCAGGTATTCCCAGAACGTACAACAACGTCACACCTAGTAAGACGAGAGTCGGTATTCCCAACATCCAAAGGGCTTGTGAACTTCTCAATCCTCTTCCTTTAATTATTCCAGCCGAACGCCCTTTCCCGGGAGGCGTACAAACCGCGAAATACGGCGCCGCGGCATCAATCCCAATCGCTTGCGTGCGTTCCTGAGCAACAGAGTAGGTGCGATTTTCACGCCCATCATTCATGACCTTAGGACGAGAGCCCCGGTCAACTTTGCGCCGGAGCTCTCAGGCACGAATCGTCTAGAAGTTAAACCCCACCTGCGCCGTCAACGCTCGTGGCGTCACATAGTGAGTTCCAGTAAAGGTTGAGAGGAAGTTATAGAGTGCAACTCTGTTGCTTATGTTGATGGCGGTGAGCTGAAGACTCCACTTGTACTTGTCGCCATGAAACAGGTTGTCATGCCCCAGGGCGATATCGAAAAGATGACGTGGGGCGATGCGCGGCGGGTTTTTGTCATCGTTTTCTGTTCCCGGCGCGGGAATGCTTACGAGAGTGGACCCGAACTGGTTCGCCGGGCAAGGTGAGGGCAAAGCTGTCGTTGGAGTTGCGCGCACGTTTCCGCAGAACAGGCCGGCCTGGAATTCCTGATCGGGAGTAAGACCGCTCGCAACCAGATCCACGGGGCTGCCGTCCGATACCGGCACCGCGCCAGCGACTAGACCGCTATCGTAACGCCAGTTGAAGCCTACCCAGGGACCGCGCTTTCCAATCTGATATTGCAGATGCGTCGTCTGGTTAAACTTCTCGTCGTGGTCGATGCGGAATGCCCCGATTACGTCGGGAGCCGCGCCAGCTCCGCCGAGCTGAGGGGTAAAGAAGCGCGAAACAACGCTCGAGAAAACGAAGAGCGCTGAAAAGCCATGGAAGTTTGGAACGCTCACGCGTCCGGCAACCGCGGGAATCTTGGAGTTGTTCCATTCAATCGGAAAGGTGAGCGGAGTGCTTCCGAATACCCCGAAGTCGTAAGCGTTGTGGGTATATTTCCAGACATACTCGCCTGAAAATACCAGATACCGTCCCGCAGCCTGCTGCAGTCCAACGTGGAACTCATTACGCCATCCCGGACTGAACGGAGTAATGCTGTTCGAAACACAGCTCAGAAGCGGATTCAGCACCGGATCGGCACATCCGGTACTGGAAAGCACCAGGTTCTCGTTGAATGGGGTTCCCATTATTCGCGCATAGGAAGCACGCAGCACAGTGTTGGTTTTCTTGATGTTGTACGCGACGCCGACGCGGGGCTGGGCTTCGCTGTGTGAGGTCAGTCCGTTGTAAATGTCGCCACGCAGGCCCAGGTTTAGGGACCAGTTTCCTTTCGTGATCGCGTCCTGCACATACAGGGACAGCAGCTTAATGTCGGTGTGATCGTTAAACGGGAACAGACTCCCACCCCGGGTCAGATCATACGGCGCCAGAGTCGTGCAAGGAGCCGCGATGGGGTTTCCACTGGAATCCACACAGGAGTTCCCGTTCGCGTCGGTAAGTGAGTCGAGCAACGTCGGATCCACAATGCCGAAGCCGTTGTTTTCGTCCAGGAAAGTCTGCTGGTACGTCACCCCTCCCTTCACATTGTGAATCCCTTTTACATAAGAAATGTCCGAACGAATGCCCGCGTTGGTGAGCTTTCGGTCTTGGGTGAGTGTCTCTTGCTGGAGATCCGGCGCTAGATCAGCAAATGGGTTAGTGCTCGGATAGTAATTGAAGTGGTCGCGCCGGACGAAGGCGCCGAGCGTGAAAACGGTGTTGTTATTGAGCAAATGGGTCCACGAAGGCGCGATGTTGAAAGTCTTGATCTGCGATCGCTGATCCGCCGGACCAACTAGATTGCCGTTGGGATCAAGTCCACCATTGGCGACCACCAGTCCGTTCCACGCGGTCGCATTTTGGGCATCGAAGGAATTCGGCGTCTGGAACCATGATCGGGTGAATCCCAGATTCACGTGGACAGAGTCCGCATTGGTGAGTTGAAAGTCCAGGCGATCGAAAATGTTCTCTTCGTTGCCCTTGGCGTGCATGACGGTGAACTCGGGCGGATCGAGAAAACGTCCGCTGTTCAGACCGCTGGCGGAGATGAAATTTCCCCACTTCTGGCCTCCGTAGCCGAGGTTGAAGTTTCCACTTGAGCTGCCGAAACTGCCATAAGAAGCGCCTACAGAGCCGTGCGGCGTTGTCTGGCCCTGGCCAGAACGCGTGGTGACGTTAATCACAACGCTGGCCTTCTCCCCGAACTCCGCGGGTGGAGCTCCAGCAATGACTTCCATCGACTGGATCGAATCCAGAGGAATCTGGTTTGAGAAAACCTTGCTTTGTTGGTCCGTGATTGGTTGGCCGTCGACTGAGAATGAGTTCTCGGCATGATCGCCGAGTCCGTGAAAGAGGCCGTTGGAATCGGCCGCAATCCCGGGCGTGGCCAAGGTTACGAGGGAGCTCACCGACGACGATTGGCTTTCGAGAGGCAGCTTGTCGAATAAGCTCTTGTCCACGTCGGTGTGAAAGGTGGAATCGTTCTCAAGCAGGTCCGACGCCCCGCTTTCCACCGTCACGGTTTCAGAGCTCTGTAACTTCAGACCGACATCGACCGTCACTGGAACGACTGATCGCACCTCGACGTCCTTAGAGAAGGGAGCAAAGCCCTGAGCTGTGGCCTTGAAGTGATATGGATTGAACGGCACATTGTGCATTAGGTACCACCGCACCAGATGGGTCGGTTACGGTGCCGATTATGGATGTTGAACTCCCCGCAGATTGAGCGTAAGAGGGCAACCCGATTGCCAAGCAAAAAACGACCAGAAAAGTCGCGCGCAGCGACTTCGCATAAGAAGCCAGCATGAATTCCTCCCAATAAATTAGCAATGGATTCAGAACAACAGATCGATCTTCTTGAAAGGCTAGATCGCGGGAGGTGGGCGAACACTAAGCGCGAATGCGACAAAGCGTTGTTTGGCTGAAACAGGGCTAGAGCGGGAGGTTGATATTGGAGTAAAAGTCGCGTTCAGCAGCTTGACAGTGGCCTTTGGAGCGGCCGACTGCGCTGCCACGCAGACCGTGCATTTCGCGGCCTCTGTGCGGTTCGAGTGATGATGCGCAGCAAAAGCAACTGCTGACCAAAGGGTCAGCACCAGGCACATCAACGCGACGCACTTCAGAATGGATCGCACCGTTGCTTACCCCACTAAGGCGTTCTTTGAATCTACACCGAAATATGGATCCGCTGCAATCAAAGCACTAAGACCGGTATCCTTGGTTGCACTGGGGTGCGAGGAGTTCGGTAAGCAACGACTTACCTGATCTCCAGAAAACTCGATTGTGGAAGAATTACGAGCAAATCCGCTGGTAATTGATCGTGCCTAGGATGGCTCCAAAAAGCGGTTTGCTTTGCGGGACCAATTACCGGACCAGCGGTCAGGGACAGAGTTGAATGGCCACAGCGTTCAGAATTACTAAAGCATAGCAGGGGAAATAAGCAAAGGCGCTAATCATTTCGCGCAAACGCGAAGACGCCTCGAACGGACGAATGTCAGTTCTAAGGCTCCGATGCGAGCACCGAACTAATGTCCTGGAAAATGACGCCCGACACTCAGGAAGCCACAGCTAGCTGGCCACGACTGTCACACCTGTTCCGCTATATGGGGGAGAATCTCGTCTGCGGCGAAATCGACCAGCTTAACGAATACAACATTGCGACTGAAGTCCTGGGTCGGTCCAAGACGATATTTAATGCCAGCGAGGACGCGATTGCGTTCCAGATCCCGGCTCAAGTCACACTCACGCAGTATTCTGGACCAGAGAAGTAGCGACATAGCAGTCACGGGTTCTCGCGCACACCTGGAAGCCGATTCCAAAGGTAAACTGCTACGTGCCTTTTAAACTGCCATTACCTCCCGGCGATTTCCAAGCATACCTCTTCGACTGCGACGGTACCGTCGTCGACTCTATGCCTCTGCACTACATCGCGTGGAAGCAAGCCCTCGGCGAATGGGGGTGTGAGTTCTCCGAAGACCGCTTCTACGAACTGGGCGGACTTCCTATTGTAGAGATCATTGACCTGCTCGGTCGGGAGCAAGGCATCGGTATGCCCGTAGCGCAAGTCGCGAAACGAAAAGAAGAACTCTACTTCGAGCGCCTCCCAAAGGTGCAATGCGTTGCCGAAGTTCTGGAGCACATTGAAGACCAGGCTGGGCGTATTCCGCTAGCGGTTGTCTCCGGTAGTACACGCGATTCGGTCGAAGCATCGTTGGGTGCGGTCAGCTTGCTGAACAAGTTCGATGTCGTCGTGTGCGCGGGCGACTACACGAAAAGCAAGCCCGATCCTGAACCGTTCCTCGTTGCCGCGCAGAGACTGGGTGTCCGACCCGAAGCCTGCTTGGTTTTTGAAGACACGCAAATAGGCATCGATGCCGCCACCGCGGCCGGTATGAAATCCGTTCGTGTTCCTGCACCGTGGGAGCGCGGTAGATAGGATAATCAAAGCTACGCGCCTCGAATGCGCTCGAGGGTAACTACGGCAGTGGAACTGATATTCCGGTGCACGGCAGTGTGGTGATCTTATCTGGCGCTCAATCCCAGATAATTTCCGTACCCCACAATCACTGTCGAGCCGACCAAAAGAAGCAGAGCTAGCGCAAGCAGTTGTCCGGCACGCTTACCCGCGCCTTTCCATTCTTTGAACCCGATACCCCAGAGGCTGCTAAAAATGATGATGCTGGCCATGTGGAGCGTCCAACTGGAAAACTTGTACCTGCCCATCTGCGTCTCGCCCATGGTGTAAAAGAAAAATTGGAAGTACCAGGTTGCTCCAGCCAGAGCACAAAGGAGGTAGTTTCGGAGCATCGGGACTCGCTCCGGGGAGTGTTCTTGAGCAGGAGGCGCTTCCAGCACTTGAGTCCCGCGGCGCGGAGACATGTGTTGCACGACTTCGCGGCTGGGCGCCTCAACGGCGGTTTCGATGATGGTCGCATCGTGCAGGGATTGCTCGTTCGGTCGCGACTTAAAAAACTGATGTCCGGTCTTGTTTCGGACTAGAAGGACTAAACACCAGATGAAGTTTGTCGTGAACCCGCCGATGAGCACGACCACGAGTACAGGCAGGCCCTGCCACAAGGTCGCGGTGCCGTGTTGAAGAGTCAGCACTTTAATGGGATCTCCAGCGGCCAAGCCGTAAGCAAAGCACGCACTCATTACGCCGGAGAGAACGGCAACGCCGATTCCTTTCCTCAGATCGAATTCCTTGATGGCCGCCTTTTGCTGTTCAGGCGACATCACTCGTTCTTTCGAGATGCCAGCCAGCCCTGCCGCAGTAATTCCGGCGAGGCAAACGGCAATGCCTAAGAGAATGATCCGGCCTGAAGTCGTCCCGACTACCTCACTCATGAACACACCACGAAAGATTGGCGGCATCAGTGTGCCGAATGCGGCACACAAGCCGAGGACCACAGCCATTCCGAGTGAGAGTCCCAGATAACGCATGGTGAGTCCGAAGGTGAGACCACCGACTCCCCAAAGCAGTCCGAAGAAGAAAGCCCAAAAAATAGCACTCGCGGGCGCCTCATGAAGAACAGCGAACAAATCTCTTGTGATTAACAGCCCGAGAATCCACGGTGCAATGATCCAACTGAAGAATCCGCCTGCCAGCCAATACGTCTCCCATGCCCACCGTTTCACGCCTCGATAAGGAACATAGAAACTGCCGGATGCAAGACCACCCAACCAGTGAAATACGACGCCAACTGCAGGATTCGCCGCCATTGTTGAGTTCAGTCCTTTAGTCGAGGTGAAATACTTCTTCCAGAGGTTGCATGGCTCGGTCTGCGAGCAAACCAGCAGGCTGCACAAAAAAGTCTGCCATTTCGCGCTGCCAACGCTTGTTGACTTCGCGTCCGGCCATACCTGTACGGGCGCGTTCAAAGCTTTCGGTCTCCAAGTAACCTACCAGCATGCCGTCATCCCGAAGGAAAAGAGAGTAGTTACTCCATCCTGTTTCGCGCAGCGCCTTCAACATCTCTGGCCACACTTCGCTATGCCGGCGTTTGTATTCCTCAAGCCGCTCCGATTTCACTTGCAGGACAAAACAAATCCGTTGCAGGGCCATTTCATTTCGCTGGTCGCGTCAGTTCGACATCGAGGACAATCAGGATGTCATCTCCCACTATTCCGGGCATCGTCGTAATGCCGAAATCATTGCGGTTGATCTTAGTTGTGGCATTCGCGCCCATGCGCATGCCCTTACCCATCGGATCTTGAATCGGTTGCGGGGGACCCTCTACCTCAAGGACCGCCTGCTTGGTTACTCCATGAATCGTCAGATCTCCGCTGATTTTCAGTGTGCCGGCTCCGACGACCTCGGTACGCGTTGACTTGAATGTGATTGTTGGATACTTCGCCACGTCCAAGAAGTGCGGACTGCGGACATCGTTATCGCGCATCTGGACGCGACTGTTGAATGTTGTGGCGTCTATGGTGGCATCAATGGATGTTTTCGAAGGATCCGACGGATCGAAAACCACCGTTCCACTGGTCTTTTCGAATACGCCGCGCACGGTTGAAATCCCCAAATGGCGCACGGAAAATTGCGCAGCGGTGTGGTTCGGATCAATTTGCCAGGTTTGAGTTTCTGCCGCGCAGATAAACGACAACCCGATGACTAGAACTGCCAGCAGGACCCTTTTCGTAAGAATATTTTTGTCTTGATTATTACTCAAAGTAGTTGTTCTCTCCTTTGTGTTTACGTTAAAGTTCAGCTCGCCGTTCCTTTTGAGTCATCGCAGGAACGCTTCCGCAAGCCCCCCATCGACCGGAATGATGTGACCGGTGATCTTGGCGCTCTCATCGCTGAGCAGCCACACAATCGCGTTGGCGCAGTCTTGCGGCAGGACTGTCCGTTTCGTGAGTGTCCGTTGCGCGTAGAAATCTGCCAGTTTGTTGCGCAGTTCCTCCGTGCTTTCGCTCTCTGAAAAACGAATGTTGTATTTCTCTAGTGATTGGATTACGCGGTCCCGCGGAAACATCGCCGATCCCGCCACGACAGTTGCCGGCGCAATACCGTTTACGCGCACCTGCGGCCCGAGCTTGATAGCCAGCTCACGAATCAGATGATTCAGCGCCGCTTTGCTGGTGTCATAGGCTTCGCTGCCACTTTTCGGAACAACCGCGTTCGCAGAACCCGTCAGTACTACACAGCCTGGAAGGTTCTGATCCTTGAAGACCCACTCTGTCTGCCGCGCCAGCAGATAGTTTCCTGTCACATTGAGGAGGAAGGTGTCAGCCCATTGTGCCTCGATCAGTTCGCCCTCAGGTCCTGGTACGGGGTAAATCGCGGCAGTGTTCACGACACCGTCGATTCCCCCAAATTGCGCAACGGTGAAGCTCACGGCGTCAGCGAGGCTGGCAGTTTTGCTTAGGTCGACTCTTGTGTGAGAGATATGCTCCTTCGATGAAAGTGCGGCAGCGCCCTGGGCGACAGTTTCTGCGCCCGCACGGTCAAAGTCCGACACGATCACATGTGCGCCCTTTTTCGCCAGCAGTAACACAACTTCTCTACCGATTCCGCTTGCCCCACCCACCACTAGCACGATCTTGCGGCTGAACCCTGCCTCAGGCGGCATGCGTTGTAATTTGGCCTCTTCGAGCGCCCAGTATTCAATGCGAAATGCTTCGGACCGTGGCAGCGCCACATAGTTGTGGAACTGAGTAAACTTTTTCGATTGCTCAGTAGTCTTGGCCTGGGGCAAGGGGTCGGGTGCAGTTCCGCCTTCGAGAGCGTTTGCTCCCGCCATCACGTGAATGGCGTTAATGAAGAATTCGGTAGTAATGCGCGCTTCCTTTTTGTTCTTTCCGAAGCCGAAAAGCCCGATCCCTGGAATGATCACAACGGAAGGATTGGTGTCGCGCAACTTGGGAGAATCGGTGTTCGCATAGCTGTCGTAATACTTCTTGTAGTCCTCGCGATATCGAACCACCTGCTCCTGAATCTTTGTCTCGAGCATCTCCGCATCTTCTTTTTGCGGGTTCCAGGAGACGAACATCGGGCACACGCGAGTACGCAGGAAGTGGTCAGGGCAGCTTGTTCCCAGGACGCTTAATTCAAGTGCCCAATTCGAATTGGCAAATGTCAGCGCGTCTTCCTGATCGGTGTAATGGGCAATCACACGCCGATTGGACGAAACCGCGCCGCGTAATGCCGGCAGAATGCTGATGGCGATTTCGGCGCGATCGGAGGCTGCCGAAACAGCGACACCTCCGAACAACGTCCCTTTCTTTTTCTGATGTTCGAGAACAAACTCGCCCATTTCGTCAATGGTGCGAATGCTATTCAAATAACATTCGCGCTGGGTCCGGCCCCAGGTGAACAGGCCGTGGCCGCCGAGGATGAGGCCCTCAGCACCGGGATTCTCCACTACCGCCCGTTCCAGCATCAGCGCGAGTTCAAATCCCGGCCGCTGCCAGGGAAGCCAGCCAATTTTTCGGCCGAATTGCCGATTAAATTCGTCGAGCTTCTGTTTGCCGTTTGCACTGGCTGCAATCGCAATAGCCCAATCAGGATGCAAGTGATCCACGTGATCAAAAGGCAGGAACGCATGCAAGGCTGTGTCAATGGAGGCCGCCACGCGGTTTTCGCCAAATGCCGAAAGCGGATAATAGCGGACCATCTGGTCCTCGTGCGCTTCGTCGCGATAGAGCTTCTTCAGCTGTTCCAGGCGATCCAGGTATAAGACGGCGAATCCAGCCTCGGCAATCGATCCAATGTCTCCGCCACTACCTTTGACGGCCATCACCCGCACCTTTTCTCCGGTAAAAGGATCCGTCGTCTCGAATTTCGAGCTGGTGTTCCCGCCACCAAAGTTAGTAATGCGCAAGTCCGCGCCAAGAAGGTTTGAGCGATATCGCAGCAGAACGAGCTGATCGTTCCCGAGGCTGCGCGCTTTTTGCTCATCCCACAAATCTTTCAAGTGAAGCATCTCCTGAATTTCAGGCATAAACCATCTCCGTGTAATGTTGGAAGCGCGCGAGATGCCGCTCCCATTTGTCGGCTTCCCGCGGCTCGAATATCTCGGTGGGGAAAGAGCGATCTACCATCGCGCGGACCTCGCGAAGAGAGCTGGCGGCACCGGTTGCAAGAATCTGCATTGCTATATTGCCAAGCGCCGTGGCTTCCGCAGGTCCGGCCAATACGCGACGGCCGGTAGCGTCGGCGGTGAACTGGTTCAGCAGGCGATTCTTCGAACCGCCGCCAATGATGCGAATCTGGTGAATTGGTCTTTGGATCAGGCGTTCCAAATCATCGATGACCTGACGATATTTGAAGGCGAGACTCTCAAGCACAGTTCGCACATACGCACCGGGCGTTTTCGGACTTGGCTGTTGCGTTCTCGCGCAGAATCGGTCAATGGTGGTTAGCATGTCGGCCGGATGCAAAAACGGCTCGTCGTCCGGATCGACCAAATGGCCGAATTCCGGTTCGCGTGATGCCAGTTCCATCATCTCGCCGTAATCGAAAACTTGCGCCTGCGATAGCCACGCCTGGCGGCAGCATTGCAGCATCCACAAGCCCATAACGTTTTTCAGGAATCGCGTTGTCCCGCAGACACCGCCTTCATTGGTGAAATTCAATCTCGAACTCTCATTCGTAATGAGTGGGCGGTCGAGCTCGGTTCCGACCAAAGACCACGTGCCAGAGCTTATAAATGCGGTGCCATCGCGTGCGACAACCGCGGCCACGGCTGAACCAGTATCGTGCGAGGCGGGCGCAATAACAGGCGTTCCACGAAGGGCAGAATTGGAGCTCACGCTTTCTGATACTGCACCCACGACGGTTCCCGGTTCCACGATTTCCGCAGGCAATTCGGAGGGCAGTTCGAGTTTCTCCATCAGCTTACGACACCACGCGCGCTTCTGCGGGTTCACCATTTGAGTGGTGGTCGCATTGGTGAATTCGCATACTGCATTTCCTGTCAGCCAGTAGTGAAAAAGGTCGGGGATGGTCAAGAGCTTTCGCGCAGCACGCAGCAAGTTGGGCGTGTCTCGTTTTGCCGCGAACAATTGGTACAGAGTATTGATCTGCATGAACTGAATTCCGGTTTCACGGTAGATCTGGTCTTTCGAAACCCTCGCGAAGACCAATTCCATCACTCCATCCGTGCGCTTGTCTCGGTAGTGATAAGGATTCTGCAACAACTCCCCGCGTTCTCCGAGCAATGCGTAGTCAACGCCCCAGGCGTCCACGCCAATTCCACCCAACTCCGTTCCTTCCAAACGTGAAAGCGTTTTGCAAAGCTCGAACCATAATCGGGGAGCATCCCAGTGCAGCGCACCCGCGTAGTGGACCGGTTCGTTAGCGAAGCGGTGCACCTCCTCGGTGGTGATTACACCGGAATGGATATGCGCAAGCACAGCCCTTCCGGTCTCGGCGCCCAGATCGAAGGCTAAAAACGGTCTCTGCTGATACTCAGGCATTTAAAAATTGAATTTTCCAGTTCATGCCGCACTTCTGATGTCCTCAGCAAATAGTCGGCGTAATGCAGCAAATTAACTCACAATAAATCTCACACACTTGCACTTCGAACAGCGGCAGCATCGCGCCTTGCAGAACGCAGCAAACGACCTGCTGCAATTAGTGGACCCAATTGTGCCGCGAAGAGCGAGCGCGGTGCCGGCGATTCCGGATCAAGTCCCGTAGCCGGGAATTCTTCGCGAGCGGGGCGTTCGAAAGTCCCAAAAACAATGTCGAAGACCGGCAGCACATCTGCGAAATTCCTATTGTGATGCTCAGGCCTAACAGAGTGGTGAATACGATGGACCTGCGGCGTTACGAGGATGTAATCAAGCCACGGCAGCTGAATGCGGATCGCCGAGTGGTAAAACATCGATAATCCGACCAGAAACATAGTGGAATACAGCGCCGCCTTCCCCGCTTCAGCCAATTTCAGATCTATGAAGAGGCCCAATGTAAAAACAGAAAAGAATGCACGCCAGCCTTCCTGCAGGAAATGATCGCGGGCCCAGGTCGTTGTGTTCATCAGTTCGTCACTGTGATGGATTCTGTGAAATTCCCATAGCACTGGTACCTTGTGCTCGATTCTGTGCGACCAGTAGAACCAGCAGTCGTGAATAAAAGAGGAATACAAATCATCGCCAGTACTTCGAGCCCAGAGCCGATGAATGGAACAGCAGCGATGTTACGAAAACTGAACGACCAGGGATTCCAAGGAAGCAGGTGACGCAATCTGCTGCTCCACAGGCCGGCGGCAATGCCGAGCGGAAGCGAGAGATATGGGGTGGATAAGCTAATCAAAATGTTCATCCAATAGTCACGTAATCTGGGGGCCTTATCCACTGGCCACATCTGCTCGGCGATGATGAACGGAGCCAAGGGCAGCACCAACCAGTACACGATGCCCGGAAACATTCCCTTCGCCGAAGCAGCTACTGTTTGTAGGAAGCTCATAAGGAGTTCCGCGAATGAACGGTCGTTCCACTTAGTCCGACCGTGATAAGTATTTCCGCTCCATGAGTTTGGTGGCGTGTGACGTCGTCAGGCATAGGAGGAAACACTGTGCGAATTGCGCACGCCGCGTTCTTTGGTGATGCGCTCTAGGTAGCCACTCTCCAGGAAGGCTTTCAGGGGATCGCGAGGCAGACCTTTCGAAACGCGCCAATCCTGAATTGCTGGACGAACGTCTGTGTTGAATGCATCTTGCAGCAGCGACTCTGCAGGGATCAGATCACAGCGGCTTTGCGCATGCGACAGCGCTTGATGATCCACTAATGCTGCCTTCGCGAACAGCTGTTGCGCCATTGTCACTGTTTGGATCGTCTCCTCGATTTTCCCCTTAAGGTTGTGGCTCTGATCAATCATGTACGCGATGTCAGCTTTACGCTTTGTTTCCCATTCGTAATATAGAATTTCGTGGAAAATTCGAAATACCTGGTAGGGATCGATCGAACCAATCGTTAGATCGTCGTCGGCGTAACGCCGATCGTTGAAATGAAACCCTCCCAGCATCTCCTGTGACAGCAGCCAGGCGACGATCTGTTCGATGTTTTGCGAGTGATAGTGATGGCCGGTGTCTACCAACACTTTTCCCTGTGGACCTGCCGATCGCGCCAGATGCAACGCCATTCCCCAATCGGCGATATCGGTGTGGTAGAACGCTGGTTCGAAAGGTTTATATTCCACCAACAATCGTTGCTCTGCAGAGAGATGTGAGTGCACTTCCTTCAGTCCGTCTTCGAACCACGCTTTGCGCTGCCGAATATTTGCAGTTCCGGGATAGCTTGAGCCGTCGGCGAACCACATCGAGATGTCGCGGCTGTGCAGATGTCGCGCGATTTCAATACTGTCCTTCGTATGCTGCAAGGCATGCGAGCGTACAGAAGCATCCGGATTACCGAAGGATCCGAACTTGTAGATTTGATCCTGAAAAACATTCGGGTTGATCGATCCAGCCTGAATACCATACCGAGTCGTTAACGCTGTGATCTCTTTCGCACTTGCCAAGCCTTTGGGGAAGTCCCACAGAACATGAAGCGCGATGGTGGGGCAAATACCGGTCGCCCGGTGTACTTCGGCTGCATCGCTAAATTTCTCCTCAGTTGTTGAAGCTGCTGCTGGCTGTAAGAATTTCCCGAAACGAGTTCCGGTATTGGCGAAGCCCCACGACGGAACCTCAATGCGGAACGTTTCCAAAGCCTGAAAGATTCGTCTCGTTTCAGATGAGTCCATAGCCATACCTTTATCTGGGCGAGATTAACAATCTCCGCCGCCGGTGGTCACG
>Ga0137366_10000804_pt1 | contig 21964 bp, 21 predicted proteins | sample SagtaG_8_FD_104938 | JGI IMG/M metagenome (GOLD analysis project Ga0137366, IMG submission 104938) | Vadose zone soil microbial communities from Sagehorn Ranch, Mendocino, California, USA - Sage1_L_60_16 metaG | ecosystem: Environmental > Terrestrial > Soil > Vadose zone | place: USA...
CGAGCGTGGCTCAGATATCGAAGACGTTATCCAACGTTTGCTCGCTAACCTCACTGGAGAAGGCCGGAAATATCCCAGTCTTTCGGAAGACGCTGTCATTGTCGCGCAGGACCTGCTTCCGTCAACCGTGGCGGAGCTGGATCTCAATCACGTACGGGCGATAGCAACTGATACGGGAGGTTGGACCTCTCACATGGCGATTATCGCAAGGGGTCTGGGAATCTCAGCGGTAGTTGGCTTGCGCGACTTCTACCGCCGCACTCGTACTGGAGACCAGATCATAGTCGACGCTCGCAGGGGAGAGGTAATTCTGCACCCTACGACTTCATCGATCGAACAGTATGAACTTCAGGCTGAGGGGCCCGTGGTGGTGCTTCAGACTGAGCCTGCGCTTGAAGCTGGCCCGGCAACAACAAGAGACGGCGTTACGATCGCCTTACGCGCCAACGTGGAACTGCCTACGGAGTTTGAGGCGATACTGCGATTTGGCGCCTGTGGTGTCGGACTGTTCCGTTCGGAATTTCTTTTGTCGCGTCCGGGCGTGATGCAGTCGGAAGAAGAACAATACCGTGTCTATCGAGCACTCGCGGAAGCTTCCGGAGTTTATGGCGCGATCGTTCGCCTATTTGACATTGGCGCTGAACGAAGCGTTGAACCACTCGAGCGTCCGGAAAAGAACCCGGCGCTCGGCCTGCGAGCAATACGCTTCGATCTGCGGCATAAGGACGTGATGTGTACTCAAGTGCGAGCGATCTTGCGCGCCGCAGCGGCTGGTCACCTCGACCTCGTCATTCCGATGGTGGCCGACGTAGGCGACGTCAGGATGGCGAAAGCGGTGGTTACGGAAGAGCAGGGTCGCCTGACAGCGGCTGGCACAGATTTCGGTTCGATACGGGTAGGAGCGATGATCGAAGTTCCGTCCGCCGTTCTGACTGCAGAAAAGATTGCCGCCGAAGTGGACTTCATGGAGCTGGGAACCAACGATCTGGTGCAGTACACATTGGCGGTCGATCGTGGGAACGATGACGTTTCCGAGTGGTTTCGCACGCTTCACCCGGCCGTGCTCTACGGCATCCAGCGCAGTCTGAAAGCTGCCCGGGGCGCCGGCATTCAAGCAGTCGTTTGCGGGGAAATGGCGTCCACGCCGGTCTATGCCGTTTTGCTCGTAGGTTTGGGAGCGACCGATTTAAGTATGACTCCTGCCTTGATTCCGCGAGTCAGGTCCACACTATCGCAGATTGACTCCAATCAGGCGCGCATAGTTGCAAACAGCTGCGTCGAATGTGCGACCGCCGATGAGGTAGAAGAGATCGTTCGTCGAGAGTTCAGAGCCAATTGGCCCAACCTCTTTCCCGCCAAATTCCTACCAGCCAGAGTCCCCAATAGTTGATTTCCGGCTTGCCGCTTTTTTAGTTGGGTTTATTCGCAGCCTTATCTGAGCACATTCTTATCTCAGCTCGAAGGGCAAATAACCATTCGAGCTCAGCAAGCACTCCGCTAAAGAAACCAGGGTGCGAGTTCTGGGAAACCACTGCGCTAAACTCTTCCCTGGAACGCATCAACGGCAGTGCAGTTTCGACCAAACTGTTTATAATGTCGCCGGCTTTCAAATCATGCTGGCCGCACGCGCAAATACCTGACGCTCAATAACATGAATAGCCCGTCGACGAAGCTGATCAATCTACTGATTAGTAAGTCGATTCTTGAGGCCGTGCTCGTCGTCGCAATAGCAGTCGGCTTCTACATTAAAGTCTTTCCGCCATACTTTCACGGTTGGGGAGAGGCCGCTCCACATTCGATCTCGGGATGGGCCGTGAACAATGCCGTGCCTGCCGACCGAGTACAGGTCGAGCTCTTTATCGATGGAAGATTTGCGGGCATTTGCACGGCCAGTCTCTCGCGGCCTGATGTTCTAGCTGCTGGGTGGTCGCAGGACGAGTGGCATGGCTACAACTTTAGCGCACCAGCCTTGTCTGAAGGCTTACATGAAGCGCGTGTCTATGCTCTGCACGGAAGCGGCGGAGGCGCACGCTACACATTACAGTTGCTGGGAGATCCGATTCGCTTCGAAGTGCGCGCAGACGGTAGTTTGGCCGATGTGTCGAAGAAGGCAAGCGTGCGATCCGGGAACTATTGATACGCTCCAATGCAGCAAAAAGAGATTCAGACAAAAATATCGCCGATAGGGCCGCGAACACTGGCGCTGTGGGAGATCGCGTCAGTGATGGTTTCATGCATGATTGCCGAATGGTTTGTTTTGTCCTTCCTGGGTGGAAGCAGAGTGTTTGTAGCCATACCGCTATCGCTCGCCCTGATACTAATGATCACCTCGCACCGCTTCTATGATGAGCGCTTGAAACAGCTGGGGTTTCGCCTCGACAACCTTCTGGCGGCGGCCCGTTTGCTTATCCTGCCTACTCTCGCTGTGCTAATCGTTGTTGCTATAGTTGGCTGGTTAATGGCGGCCGATCACTTGATTGTGCGCCCGATCAGGCTCCGCTTCCTCATGATCCCGTTCTGGGCCCTCTTTCAACAGTATGTCTTGCAAGGCTATCTCAACCGTCGCGCGCAAATCGTGTTTGGCCAGGGTGCGAAAAGTGTTCTCTTGGTGGCGCTACTTTTCGGCATGGTTCATTTGCCCAACCCGACGCTCAGCGTCCTGACATTTGTTGGCGGCGTTATCTGGGCCGCTGCTTATCAACGCCAGCCGAACCTATTCGCTCTGGCAGCCTCCCACACTATTGCATCAATTACAGTAGCGATAACTCTACCACCGACGGTAATTAATAGCTTACGGGTAGGTTTCAAGTACTTCGGTTAGTCAGTCAATTGATATCGCGACTCGATAGAGGGATAAATCGATTGGTTTAAAGCAGTCAGCCCGGGTGGCTATACCGGTTGAACACTGGTTTGCTATAATCCCGCAGCCTTGCAAAGCGAACAGGTCGGGCGATCGCTGCTGGAAGGGGTTAAGACCTGAGATTTCAGGTCTTAAACCGACAACCGGGAGAGGAAAGTCCGAACACTACAGGGCAGCGAGCCCGCTAACGGCGGGGCGTCAGAATGAACCTTCAATTGGGGATCAAGTTCTGAGAATCTCTCAGATCCTGGATTTCGTCTTTGAAGGTCGTTAGGGCGACGACAAGTGCAACAGAGAATAGACCAGCCAACCGGTTTCTGGTTCGGGATTTCATATTTGAGATTCTGAATTCGCGAAACCGAAGGTAATGGGTGAAACGGTGCGGCCCGCTGAGGGCTTAATGTAAGAGCGCACCGGCGCGTGTGGTGACATGCGCGGCCAGGCAAACTCCTCGCAGTGCAAGACCAAATAGGGAGGCGTCAAGAGGGCTGCCCGCCCAAAGCAGTTTTTCCGATTTGGGATTTCGATCTCAATTTGAGATTTCATATTTGAGATCTCCGGAAGACTGTTACGACCTCCGGGTAGGTCGCTGGATCCAGTCGGCAACGGCTGGACTAGATGAATGATCGTCGCTTTGATCTCAGATTGAAGTACAGAATTCGGCTTATAGACCTGTTCACAATTTGCAAGGTGTAAAAAGGCAATATATGAGGTCTCACAACTAATAATGCTATTTCCGGATCACAAAATGGAGAGGGCGACGAGAGATGGCAAATCGTAAGGGCGTTTTTATCGGTGCATATGTACCAAATCATTTGAAAGAGTCTCTGCGTCGTCGTGCAGCCGCTGAGCATCGAACACTCTCGCAGGAGATCACGCGAATTCTGGAAGAAGCCGTACACGGTCGTGGCTTGCCGGCCGGAAGCATAGACCGGCGCGCCAAAGAGTCTCAGCCCCGCCGTCGTTCCTCCGATCCCATACCACGTCGCCGAGCCAATGATGAGCACTACAGTACGGGGGAAACCAAAGGGCGAGATGAGAAGAGCTAAGACAGTCTCATCTCGGTCCCCGCTCCACAGTAGGGAGATCAAATAGTATCAGCCACAGCCTTTTTTCCTGGACTCAATAATTGAAAGTTCTACTCATAGCGACGCTCGTCAGTATTCTTTTCCTGATTGTCTACTCACGCCTGCGACCTTATCTGCAGGTTATCCGCAAAGTCTTAACATTCCTGGATGGTCGAGGCGGAGTTGACCCGCTCACGTCTCCGTCGCGGAGACAGGCAAATGCTGCCGCTGAACATAAGTTGGTCCGTTGCGTGAGTTGTGGAACGTGGATACCTGTGGACCGGGCGATCACTTTGCGATCTGGCGTTTCCAACTACTGTTCGCGTGAATGCCTGGAAAAGGAGGCAACCGCAAAAGAACGAAAACTCGCGGGATAAGCTAATCGTCTCAGGTTCCCGCGGCCTCTTCCGGCACCAGATTACCGGCCTCATGTATTGCCCGGTTTGTGTTGGTGAATACCAGCACTGCCAGTCCCGCCACAAAGAAGAATATCAACGACAGCAGCGCCTGCCGGTATGATCCGGTTCGTGCGATGACTATGCTGAAGAGCAACGGACCCATCCACGACGTTCCGCGCTCCGAAACCTCATAGAGTCCAAAGAATGATGCTTCTTTGCCGGCAGGAATCATGCGTGAGAAAAGGGATCGCGAAAGTGCCTGCGACCCTCCCAGAACAATCGCGATCAACCCAGCCATAAACCACGCTTCGGCGACGGTATGCAGGAACCCGTACGCATAGATTACGATTCCGGACCAGAGCACCAGGGAAACCAAAATGGCATTTTTCGTTTTTATTACGTAGGCCAGACGTTCAAACAAGAGCGCGCCAAAAACCGCGACAAACTGGACCATCAGGAAGATCTCAAGGAGGAAGGTAGGGTTGCCTTTCTTGAAGAGTTCCTGCTCGAGGAATGCACTGGAAGCAAAGATCACGGTTTGAATTCCGTCGTTATAGATCAGATAGCCGAGTAGATAACGAAGAGTCAGAGGCAGCCGTCGCAACTCGCGGAAGGTTGAGACGAGCTCCAAAAATCCGACGGTGAGATAACTCTTTCCCGAAGGCATTTGTTTTTTTTCTGGTCGCGTCTTTAAGAGAAGAAACGTTATGAGCGCGAAACCGCCCCACCAAAGCCCGGCTGACAGAAATGACAGGCGAACTGCCAACTCCGTTGATATCCCCAGGCGTGACGCGCCCAGGACCAGCAATAGATTAAGAGCTAACAAGAGCCCGCCGCCGAGATAACCATAGGCAAAACCACGACTCGACACCCTGTCAGACTGGTCCTCAGTGGCGATTTCCGACAGAAAGGAATTGTAGAAAACTATCGAGGCACCGAAGCAGATATTGGCAACAATGAAAAGCAGGCCTCCCCACAAATAGAGACCGTCCTTGATAAAAAAGAGCAGGCAATTCGCTGTGACCGCTATATAACAAAACAACGCCATCAGGCGTTTTTTCAAGTTTGAATAATCACCCAGAGCCCCGAGTACCGGTAGTAGAAATACTTGCGCCCCCACCGAAATGGAAACGCAAAGACTCGGCAGTGATTTTGCAGTAACGGCGCCGAGAAAGCCGAGGTCGATTACAACCCCATTCTCGCCAACTGCATTCTGAGCGAGCCGAGTCAAATAGGGGCTGAAGAGAGCTCCGACCACCGTCGTATAGAACGCAGAATTGGCCCAGTCATACATCTTCCAACCGAAAATCTCGCGCGGATCGTTTTTCGGAAAATGATCACCCCGAGGGGAGACTACGACCTCGGCAGACTTTGCAGAGTTCATGGACAGGTTTCTGCTTTCTCGGTTAGCAAATCAACAATGGCAGGTGTGATGTCGGCAAGAGTTTTGATGCGAGCTGCTATTTGCTTGTGCCTGGGTCCCCAGATAATGGTCGGTACGTCATGCAGCGTATGGTTGCGTGTTGATAGATCTTCGATATTGCCGTGATCGCTGGTGAGTATAACGGTAGTCCGTTCGAGATCAAGCGTTTCCAGGAGCGTTCTTATGAAAAGGGCAAGACGCGTTAGGACCACCTTGGCTGCTTCCATGTCCTGAGCATGGCCTATTTTGTCCGTGATGAAATATTCATAGAGCGTGAAGCGGTTGTCGGTGGTCACCCTGGCCAGGATAGAGGCAGCCTCTTCGGTGCTGCGCTCGGAAACATTCTCGCCTCGTTCGATCAAGACAAGATTGGTGAAGTCCTGATAAAGCGCGGCTCCCTTTTTCAGATCGGCAACGGTGCGGAATTGCAAACCTGCCGCCTCGACGGCCGCGGTCGTAGCGGAAACCCATCTTGGCCGCTCCTCAAAAAAACGTTGTGTGTAAGCGTTGGCGAACGTGATGGGGGCAATGCCAGCTTGCGAAAGCTGAAGGAAGATCGAGTGCTCGCGAATGATCTCCAGCAATGACTTGTTGGGAAAGCCCTGTTTGTGGTGCCCGATAGCGGCCGGAGCATTGATCCCTGTGAGAATGGTTGTTTGTCCGGAAGCGCTTTGTGGACGCCCCTCGACACCGAGACGCGGATCAGTGGCTACGACAATCCCGTCCAGCAGTGGTTCGGACTGTTCGCGCTCAAACACTGCCAATGGGACGGCATCCTCCAACTTGTCAAAGGGATTGAAAGGACCTCGCTCGCCAATGCCCAGGCCATCGATGAAAAATAAGAGAACGGAAGCCTCAGTCGTCATGAAGCAGGCCACGCTCGCGGTACAAATTTAATTTATTGTGAAGAGTCTTGAGACTGATACCTAATAACTCGGCAGCTCGCGTTTTGTTGTTTTTTGTCTTCTGCAAAGTTCGTATGATCATCTGACGTTCGACTTCTTCCAATGGTGTACCCACCGGCAGTGTTATCGTGTCCTCATTACGGAGCCGCTCGCGCTGCTCGATGGGATAGGGAGCAAAGTGATGTCTCTCAATCTGCTCGCCGGAACAAATAATAACGGCTCGCTCGATCACGTTACGCAGTTCGCGCACATTGCCTGGCCAGGCATGAAACTGCAAGACGCTAAGGGCCGACGGGCTGAGAAAACGGGCGGGCCGATTATGCTTTCCTGCCAGTTGCGTTACCAGATGTTGGGCGAGCAAAGGCAGATCTTCTTTTCGCTCGCCTAACGACGGGAGATGAATACTGAAGACATTGATCCGATACAACAGATCTCGTCTTAGTTTACCGTCGGCCATTGCCTCTTGAGGATCGCGGTTTGTTGCCGCGAGCAGCCGGACGTCTACATCAACTTCTTTGCGGCTGCCGAGGCGTCGGACGGCTCGCTCTTCAATGACCCTCAGTAGTTTAGCTTGCAAGAGTGCCGGCATTTCTCCGATTTCGTCGAGAAGCAGTGTTCCTGAGTCTGCTAGTTCGAAGCAACCTTGTCTGCGGGCTGCAGCCCCGGTGAAAGCACCCTTCTCGTGGCCGAAGAGTTCAGACTCCATCAATGTTTCAGGAATGGCGGAACAGTTAATGGCGACGAAAGGTCTATCTCGGCGCGGGCTCATCTTGTGAAGTGTGCGCGCGACCAGCTCCTTGCCGGTACCTGACTCGCCTGTGATCAAGACAGACGCGGAAGACGGAGCCACCTGTTCAATGAGTGTATAGACCTTGCGCATCGAATCAGAATTGCCGACTAACTCGCCGAATGCGCCGCGGTCCTTCAATTGTCTCCTGAGAAGTTCATTTTCGCGTTTTGCAGCCGCCAGCTCGACGGCTCGCTCGATAACAATCCGGAGCTTGTTTGCGTCTACTGGTGTCTCGGTGTAATGGTAGACGCTTTCTTGCTGGGTGGCCTGAAGTGCGCTCTGATCTGAGCCGTCGGCTAGCAAAACCACGGGCAGTTCGAGGTTCTGCCGGCGAATCTCATGGACGAGTTCAAAATCTGACGAACCGCTGTCAACAACAACCAGCGGCTTGAGTTCGTTGATGGCTTTCAACGCGACGTCAATGTCTTCTGCAACGCATGCCTGGAAGCCCCAGCTGGAGATCAGGGCGGACAGTGAGAGTCCGTTATCGCGATTCCTTTCGAAGATGAGCACGCTTCGCGATGACATCGGAGATCCAGTGTAGCACAGGCGGTGAATGCTGTAGGTGTGACCGGATGGTCTCAAAGAGCCTGGGATGTTGGCAGCAGATTCACGCGGATGAGGCAGAGCAAAAAGGAATAGTAAGAAGGAGTCTTAATCAGCCGTTTTGATCCGCATTATCGGTATTAATCTGAGGCTAATTCGTTCCGCACATCTTTACCTGGAGTAATGGTCAGCGATGGCTTTGGCCAGCGACGGAATGGTGAACTGAGGCGGTTGGATCTCAACCTGCAACCCGTACTCGCCGGCGGTGGATGCTGTGATATCGCCGATGCATGCCACTGTTAGGCCTTTCAGTATTTTACTGAGATCATGGGTGTCAAAAAGCAAGCCCAGGTTTTTGACTGTGGACGAACTCGTGAAGGCGATGCAATCGGCACTGCCTGCAAGCATGGCGCTCAACCTTCCACGATCGAGGTTTTCGGGAAGCACCGTACGATAAGCAGGAACTACATCAACTCGTGCCCCCGCCTCTTCTAGGGCCTTTGGCAAATAGTCACGAGCTACGGCAGCGCGGGGTATCAATAAATTCAGACCCTGAAGCTGCTCACTACCACCTACAAACCTCGTGAGTGCTGCAAAAACTCCTTCGGCTTTGAATTCCGTTGGGACAACGTCGACATGGATTCTTGCCTGGCTGAGCTTTTCGGCTGTGGCTTCACCGATGGCGCAAACTCTCAGTTCATCCAGTTCGCCAATCTCCCGGCCTTGGGCCGCCAGCCGGCGCAGGAAGAAATCCACTCCATTTGAGCTCGTGAATATGAGCCAATCGTAGCCGTAGAGATGCTCGATCGCTTCGTCGAGTCGCGCATAACTGTCCGGATCCGTGATCTCTATTGTGGGACAAACGATAACAGAGGCTCCAAACATTTCCAGTTCGGTGACAAACTCAGGCGCTTGAGCAGGCGCGCGCGTGATGACAACTGTTCTTCCGGCAAGGGGTTGATCCATGACCGTTATTGATTCCGCAGGATCGATTCGGCCCCACGCTCGATTAGTCTGGAGGCTAGTTCCGCGCCCAGCTGTTCCGGCATTTCTATCGAGCCCGAAACAGACTCGCGGAGGATTTGTGAGCCGTCGGGAGTTGCGACCAGGCCCGCTATTCTTAACTCCTGATAGTGGAGTACAGCGTGAGCGGCAATGGGAAATTGGCAACCTCCACCGAGTGTGCGCAGCACCGCTCGCTCGGCAATACACCTGATCCGGGTCTCGTTATGGTTGAGTCTACTGACAAGCTTGACGGCAACTTTATTCTCGGAGCGGGTTTCGATGGCCACAGCCCCCTGGCCCACCGCCGGCAACATCTCGTTAGTCGACAGTGCCGCGCTGATTCTGCCTTCCAGTCCTAACCGCCGCAATCCCGCCGAGGCAAGGATAAGAGCGTCATATTGGCCTTCGTCGAGCTTGCGGAGACGCGTGTCCACATTGCCTCGAAGGTCTTTAACAACAATGTCCCGACGCAGCGCTTTTAGTTGGGCAAGTCTGCGTTGGCTCGATGTGCCGACCACTGCACGATGCGGTAAGCTTCGCAGCGACATGTTTTCAGATGCCAGATCACTATTGAGGATCAGTGCATCGCGCGGATCCTCGCGTTGGCAAATTGCGCTGATCTGGAGCCCGTCGGGAAGAATTGTAGGAAGGTCTTTCAAAGAATGGACCGCGATGTCGATGCGGCCGTCGAGAAGAGCATCTTCCAGCTCCTTTGTGAAAACGCCCTTTCCGCCGATCACTGCGAGCGGGTCAGTCTTAACGTCCCCTGTCGTCTTAATGATCTCGATGCACACGTCCAGAGTGGGATCCAGCAGGGTCAATCGTGCTTTGACTTGTTCTGATTGCCGCAGGGCAAGCGCAGAGCCCCGTGAACCGATTACAAGAGTTAGAGTCATTGAGCTTGTTACTCTTCGAGACCAAAGATGTCGCGCAACGCTTGCACTGTTTCGGAATCGCTGGTCGCGTAGGAACGTCGCATTTGATTTAAGACCGGATGCGAGATCTTGTTGACGGTAGACATCAGCAGAGCTTCGACTGCCTGCGCCTGTTCTGGTGTCAAAGTACCGAGACGATTTCGGTGGCGGTCCATCTCTGCGCGTGCGAGTTCCTGGAGCTTTTGGCGAAGGGCGCCAATGGTTGGCCCGATATCCATCACCCGGAGCGACTGTTGAAACTGCATCACTTCAGATTGGACGATTAATTCAGCACGCTCAGCCTCTCGTTCGCGCTCACGAATGTTTGAGGAGATGACTGATTCCAGGTCATCAATGTCGAAGACAAATACATTCGGCAATTTCCCCACTGCAGGATCAATATTTCTTGGCACACTAATGTCAATGAAACAAGTTGGCCGGTTCCGACGTCGCTCTCGCACTTGGCGCGTCATTGGTTCTGTAACCACATAGTCAGGAGCCCCCGTCGAGCAAATAACTACATCGGCTTCAGGAATAAAGTCCGCGAGCCGGTCAAAAGGAATTGCTTCACCACCAAAATCACTGGCCAGACGACGGGCCGATTCCTCCGTACGGTTCGCGACGAGTACACGCGAAACGCCCGCGCTTACAAGATGCCGAGCAGAGAGTTCGGCCATCTCTCCAGCTCCTATCAAAAGGACCGTACGACCCTTCAGCGAGTTAAATATTTTTTTTCCCAACTCAACTGCCATGTAGCTGATAGACACCGCATTTGCCGCGATTCCCGTCTCTGTCCTGATGCGCTTGGCTACACGGAATGTATGGTGTACGAGCCGGTTAAGAACACGTCCTGCGGTGCCTGTTTCCACGGCTAGAGCGTATGCTCGGCGTACCTGCCCGAGGACCTGCGGTTCTCCGACCACCATCGAATCGAGAGACGAAGCGACGCGAAAAAGATGGCGCACGGCCTGGTCGTCCGTATGACTATAAAGATGCTCGTTGATAAATCCCGCCGGCAGATTTCGAGCGCTATCGAGAAACTCGGTTATGCGCTGAGCGCCTTGCTGGAGTTGATCTGTTGCCATAGCGCCAAGTATTTCTACTCGATTGCACGTGGAAACTATTAATCCCTCGCGAATGATTTCCCCGTCGACTAGTTTGCGCAAGCCCTCCGCAGACGCTTCATCCGAAAACGCAAGAAGCTCTCGCACCTCGATTGGCGCGGTCTTGTGATTGACTCCAACTAAGACGATGGACATAGGATTAACGATCGCGAGGCCTCAAAACAGCTACTGCGAAATGTCTATCGAGAAGACGATACATCGCGTTACCCGAAAACATGGTATCCCCCTAATAGTCTCGTACCAAAAAAAGTGCAGAGCACCAAACCAAACCCCACCACACCCAGCCAAGCAGCTCGGCGCCCGCGCCAACTGGCAGTTGAGCGATAGACTATGAGCAGGACGTAGAGCAGCCAGGTTAATAAGGCGAAAATCTCCTTTGGATCATTGTGCCAGAACTTTCCGTCGCGCGTAGATGACCAAAGCATGCCAGTTGCTATACCTACGGTTAACAGGGTCAGACCAAGTGCGGCCGCCGCAGTTGCTAGTTCATTAACAGTCGAAAGTGATGGAAGTCGGTGAAAAATAGCACCGAAGGTTTTGAGTTTAAGCTCGCGCTCCTGCAGGAGGTACATCACGCTCGCCACAAAGACGACGAAGAAGGCTGCGTACGCAAATAGCAGCAGGGTAGTATGAACAGGAAATAGCCAGGTTGTCGCGACGCTGCTGGCTTCCGGAGCGTCGTTTGGTCCCGACCGAATGATGATAGCGATAAAGGTAAGAAGTGAAATGAGCGGCATTGTAAAAGCGCCGAGCGCCTGGGTGCGGTAACGGAGAAGCATTAGCCCGTACGCGGCCACAAGCGCCCAGGCAAAAAACGAGATTGTCTCCCGCAGATAAAAGAGCGGATAATGACCATCAATTGCCCAGTCGGCAATCAACGCGGCGGTGTGCAGCAGGAAGCCTACCGCAATTGACAACTCCGCGACGCGTTGCAGCGATCGGCGCTTGTTTACAAACGCCAGGATGGAATGGATCGCGGCGTTAAGATATGCCGCGAGGACTGCCAATAGTAAGGATCTCATTAGGGGTTAGATCGCTGTTAAGATTCATTCTAGTTGATGCACTTTCCGCCAGCAAGGCATATAGTCAGAAACAAGTCACTAGCTTCGAATACGACCGGTACGTCCGCAGACCATCGCGAGCGAGAGGCCAGCAAAAAGCAGTGGTTTCATGAGCGAACGTTATGCTCGCTGAAAACATCGTAACGCCGAATACTCTCAACCTCCTTCGCTTTTGGAGGGGTACGACTCTAAGAATCCTGCTTGCGGTGAGGAGAGCTTGATGTTTTCGCATACCTTGCGTCGTTGTTTGGTCTTCCTTCTGTGCTTCACGGTTTCGTTGGCACTGCTGGCTCAGACTCCACGCGAGGGCCAGAAGCCCAAACCCGCGCCTAAAACTGAAACGGAGATCCCTCCCAACCCGGCCGAAGCGCCTCAGGACATCGATACTCTAAAAACGGATACTGATCTGGTTACTGTTCCCGTGATCGCTACTGATGCGAGTGGTGCCTACGTCCCCGATCTTCGCCGGGAGGAGTTCAGTATCGCCGAAGATGGAGTGAAGCAGGAGATCGCTTTCTTCGGCACTGTCGCTGCACCCTTCCACGTGATTCTTATGCTCGACACCAGCGCAAGCACACAAGACAAACTCAGACTGATTCAACAGGCGGCCAATGCTTTTGTTGAGCAACTACAGCCGGCCGATCGCGTCAAGGTAATTTCCTTTGATGATGAGGTTCGCGATCGAAACGAGTTTACGAATAACAGGACAATCCTTCGAAACGCGATCAATGGCACCCGGCCTGGCAAAGGAACCAAGGTGTATGACGCGATGGACCTGGCGCTCGCAACGGTCAGGAGCACTGAGGGCCGGAAGGCCATTGTCATATTCACTGACGGGGTCGATTGGCACAGCGATCAAGCGACCTTCGAGGGGACGGTACGCGGGCTGGACGAAGAAGGCGTCATCGTTTATCCGATACGCTATGACACTAGAGCAGAGACTGAACAAATCGCCAGGGAACAAGCCGAAGATGTAACACCTCAGTTACCGACGATCGGTGTGATACACCGTCCACCAAGTGGTACGACAGCGCCGACATTTCCCAGCGACGATCCGGGAAGCGTCCCTACGTCTGGCGGCGAGAGAAAAACCGGACCATTCGGTCTGCCCCTGCCGGGAGAAATTTTACGTGGCCGGCGTGACAGTGATCCAAACCGCCGGACATCGGATCCAAATACCGTACCATCTCCAGGCGATCTTCCGCCTAATGCGCGCGGTTCGCGTCTGCCACCTCCAAGCGGGCCGGTTGGCAGACCGAAACCAGCGAACGACGATGGGATTAGCGGAATGCTCGACATGGCTTATGCGACGGCCGATAGCTATCTAGACACTTTGGCCAACAAGTCGGGTGGCAAACTGTTGCGCGCCGACAAACTGTCGTCTTTACCAGACGCGTTCGCTAATATCGCAGCAGAACTGAGAACGCAATATCTGCTCGGCTACTATCCTGCAAACAAAATTAGAGACGAGCATTACAGAAAAATCAAAGTGACCACTCCCCGTAAGAGTGTGATGCTACGTGCCCGGCCGGGTTATCACGCTCCGATTGGACGATAAGCCTGCCTCTTGCTTCCCGACGGTCCGCTCCTGCCTGTCTTGCTGCTCTCCTTATGCCGTGTTAGTTTTGTGGTGCGCGGGTTAAGCAATACAATCTCTCTGCTAGTCAACAAAACTTCTCGCTTGTCTGCTCATGCCTGATCGAAATGAAGCGTGGGAACTGTTGTGTGAGTACACCAAGGGCGATAGCCTGAGGAAACACGCCTTAGCTGTGGAAGCTGCTATGCGCGCATGTGCGACTCGTTATGGGGGGAGGGATGCCGACCAGGACGAGTGGGGTATCGTGGGCCTGCTGCATGACTTCGACTACGAGATGTTTCCCTCGGCAGACCAGCATCCGTTTACAGGTGCCAATATTCTCTGTGGGCGTGGCTACTCTGAACGAGTGATCCGAGCGATCATGGGCCATGCTACCTATACCGGCGTACCGCGCGATACTGAAATGGCGCGCGCACTATTCGCGACGGACGAGCTCTGTGGCTTTTTGGTGGCTTGCGCCCTTGTAAGACCTACTCGGAGTCTCGATGACCTCGAGGTCCCTTCAGTGAAAAAGAAGTTGAAGGATAAGGCCTTCGCGCGATCCGTCAATCGAGAGGACATTAAGCAGGGCGTCGAAGAGTTAGGAGTGGATTTGGATCAACATGTCAGATTTGTTATTGACGCTTTGCGCCCTGTGCAGCAAGAGATCGGGCTGCATCCAGTTGGCTCAGCGAAGTGAAGCATTATGAGGCTATGTGTGGTCCAATGGGCTGCGGAGGCTCAATCGGTTGCCGCCGAGAGCTGATGATGGAGGCGAACACCAAAAGGCACAGGCTAATGATAATGGCAAGAATTGCAGTCAGAAAAGCCTGTAGCTTTCGCCGGCGGGCGGTGTGGCGATAGACAAAGTTTGATGCCAACAACACCGCAGCCACAGGCAGCAAAAATGTGAGGCTCACGAGCAAACCCGGTCTCGAGACAGGCTTCAGAGAAGAGAAGACAGCAAGGACTATTGCGATGCACGAACCCGCTCCGGCTATCGCCGCAAGCAATGCGGCAAGCAATACCAGCCTCAGGCGCATCAGATCTCTTCCTCTGTCCGGGTGTTTGGTAAAAATGCTCCTTTGCGGTCGAACGTAAAAAGGAGCGGCCAAGGATACCACAGGCATTTTGCAGCCGCTGCGACTTTGGGCTGGAAACGCATCGCTTTTTGTTTCCAGGAGGGTGACTATTCTAGTCTAATGATAAGCAGAAGCGCCTTGATCTATCTGTCCCGTCAGGAGGGATTAAAGGAATTTGCGACGCGTTTTCGTCCCTTCAAGAAATTAACTACTCGCTTTGTTGCCGGTGAAACGATTGACGAAGCCATTCCGTTCATCCGCGAGATTAATGCCGAAGGCTGCACCGCGTCGTTCGATCATCTTAACGAATCAGTCACAAGCGCCGCGGAAGCAGATGAAGAGGTGGCTGAGTATTTACACATCCTCGCACTAATCGATGAGACAGGCATACGTTCCAACGTTTCGATCAAACTTACGCAGTTTGGTCTCGCTTTGGATCCTGAAATTGCACACATCAATGCGCGTCGCATTGTAGATGAAGCTCAGCGACGTGGGAACTTTGTGCGGGTGGACATGGAAGAGTCCAAGGTAACGCAAGTAACGATCGATATCTTCAAACGATTGCGTGAAGAGTTCGGCTTGAACGACGTCGGCATCGTATTGCAGTCGTATTTGCGCCGCACTTACGAGGACGCGCGGCAACTCGTGAAACTACCGGCGAGAATTCGCATCTGCAAGGGAGCTTACAATGAGCCGCCCGAGGTCGCGTTCCCGGACAAGAAGGACGTAGACGCAAACTTCATCAAGGTGATGCGGCTACTATTGTTCAGCGGTGTCTACCACGGCATTGCCACTCACGACCCCAGGATGATCGAGGCGACGATTGACTTTGCCAAACGTGAGGGTATTGGGAAGGACGCATTTGAATTCCAAATGCTCTACGGGGTGCGGCGTGATCTCCAGCGTCAGCTGGCCTACGATGGTTACAAGATTAGGGTCTATGTTCCCTACGGAAAACACTGGTATCCTTACTTTATGCGACGACTGGCGGAACGACCCGCCAACATTTGGTTTGTAATGAAAAACCTGTGGAAGGGCTAGCTGACAGTTGGAGCGTAACGCTAATGAATAATTTGTTTTGGATTCTATGGTGTGTGCTCGGAGCGATCTTGATCGTTGCCGAGCTTTTTACCTCGGGGTTTGTTCTTTTATGGTTTGGCATCGGTGCCCTCGTCGCTGCTTTTGCGGGAATGATTGGTATCGACAGCCTGGCACTGCAGTTTCTGATCTTCGCTGGTGTTTCAATTGGTCTAACGGCCGCCTCAAGAACGATCTTCGTTAACTATTTTTCTCGCGAGAAAACCGGCGACTCCCTGCGGACTGGTGTCGATTCACTTCCGGGAAAAATCGGCACAGTAGTCTCTTCAAGCAAAGGCTCTCTTCAGGAGGGCGCAGTGAAAGTGTTTGGATCGACCTGGACGGCCTATCCGGCACCGGGCGAAGAGCCGCTCGAAGCCGGGGAGCGTGTGTGTGTAGAGAGCGTGCAGGGCGCTTCAATCTACGTGCGACGAATTGTAGACGGCGGGGACTGGCGGCAGAGATCTCTGCTGGAGAAGTGAGTCAGGCGGAGTTATTGTGGTTCGGTGTCAGCTTCGTAGTTATCATCAAGAGTCTTGTCTTCTTCCATTGGCGGCAACTCAATCGTTATTCTGTCGGTTGATGGCGGTTCCAGGTCCTCTCCACCAAAACGTGCCAGGACGACTGTGATATTGTCTTCGCCGCCGCGATTGTTTGCTTCATCGACCAGCGCGTTGCAGGCCTGCACCAAGTCGCCATCGCTCTTCAGTACAATTTGCTGAATATCTTCCGAGCGCAACTTGCCGGAAAGGCCATCACTGCAAAGCAATAGAATGTCGCCTTGTCGCAGGCGAATTCTGCCTGTGACGGGTGTCACTTCACTCTGCGCCCCGAGGGCTTGCAGAATGACGTTGCGAAACATGTGGGTTTCAGCTTCCGTTTCGCTTATCTGTCCCACGTCGACAAGTTGTTGCACCAACGACTGGTCTTTTGTAGCCAAACGAATCTGATCCTTACGAATAATGTAGCCGCGGCTGTCGCCGACCTGAACGAGATCCAGCCCATCGCCCTTTACAGCGGCGCCGGTGAAAGTTGCGCCCATGCCGGCACAGCGGGGATCCTCCTGGCTGCGCAGGTGAATCGCTAGGTTGGCATAGACAGTGGCGTTCTTCAGACACTCAACCAATGGAATATCGGGGTCGCAAGCTTCCTCACCTTCGGCGCCAATTAACATTTCGCGCACCGAATCAACTGCCATCCGGCTCGCGACATCTCCGGCAAGAGCGCCTCCCATTCCATCGGAGACCACCAGCACAAGTCCTTTGTCTCCCAGATCAAAGCGCGTTAGTTTTTCGGGCGGGACGGCTCCGTCGGCACCGGTCCAGGTTTGCTCGTTCGACAAATCGAGGACAAGGAAATTGTCCTCATTGCCACGACGAACGCGGCCAACGTCAGATTTGGCGTACAAATCGATGATCATAAGGAGAGAGGGATCCGCTAAGGTTGAGAACCGCGCAATTGTAACCCTTCTATAGTTTTACTGTCACTTCCTCCAAAAACTTGTAAGGCTCAGTTCACAACTCAAGCTTAGTCGAGTGCTTAGAAAGCTGCAAACCAAGCAGCAATTCTTCCAACTATAGCACCGTGCCGATCACGAAAAAGGATCTAAACCCTATCTAATGCCTGATCGATGTCGGCGATAATATCGTCAGTGTCCTCGATGCCCACGGAGATCCTCACCAAACCATCCGTTATGCCAAGGCGCTCGCGCTTCTCCACATCTACGGAAGCATGAGTCATTGTTGCTGGATGTGAAATGAGTGTTTCAACTCCTCCCAAACTCTCTGCAAGCGTGCATAACTTAACAGATTCGAGCACGGTTCGAGCCGCAGCGAGAGAGCCCACATCGAAGGCCACCATGCCGCCGAATCCCTTTTGCTGGCGGCGAGCGAGTGCGTGTTGAGGATGAGAAGCAGAGCCGGGATAGTAAACCTTCTTAACTTTTGGATGTTCCTCGAGAAAGGCGGCCACCTCCCTTCCTGATTTATCGTGTTGCTCCATTCGCAGGGCGAGGGTTTTGGTACCGCGCATCACCAGCCATGAGTCAAAAGGCGAGAGAATCGCGCCCGCGCTGTTTTGCACAAAGCCAATCCAGGCAGCGTCTTCCTCGTTGTTCGTGACAACAATGCCACCGACTCCGTCTGAGTGACCATTAAGATATTTCGTAGTCGAGTGCACCACTATATCTACGCCGAATTCGAGTGGACGCTGTAGATAGGGGGACATAAACGTGTTGTCACAAACCACGCGGGCGCCGGCGCGATGAGCAACTTCGCTGACCTCGCGCAGATCGGTGACAATCATCACCGGGTTGGTCGGCGTTTCCACAAAGACCATCTTTGTATTCTGCTTGATTGCGGTCTCGACGTTGAGCGCATCGGAAGTATCAACGAAATCGAACTCGACGTTGTAATTGGCCAGGATCTTAGTAAACAACCGTGAGGTGCCACCGTAAGTGTTGTCTGAAACAACCACATGCTCGCCTGCCCTTACCAAGCGAAGCGTCGCATCGATTGCGGCCATCCCGGAGGCGAACGCAAAGCCGAATTTCGCCCCCTCCAATGCCGCAATATTCTGCTCGAGAGCCGAACGAGTAGGATTCTGGGTGCGCGCGTACTCATAGCCCTTATGTTTGCCAAGGGCGTCCTGAGCGTAGGTAGAAGTCTGGTAGATGGGAACCGTAACTGAGCCAGTGCTCGGATCAGGTTCCTGACCAGTGTGGATTGCGATAGTTGCGAAGCCCATAGTGTTGAATAGTAAGTCGTGATGCCCAAACTCTCAATTGCAAATCACAAACAGGCTCTTCCCATTTACGATTTGGATCTTACGCGTCGAAAATTCCCTGACTTTGATAGCGCTCAGCTCCGTCGGGAAAAATCGTGACCACCCGCTTTCCAGTGCCTAAGCGTTCAGCGATCTTGTGAGCTGCCGCGGCGGCGGCCGCCGACGACCAGCCCCCTAGGACTCCTTCCGACCGAGCCAGACTCTTCAGGGCCGCGGATGCTTCGTCGTTTCGGACCATCAGTATCTCATCTGCCAGGGATGCGTCGTAAATCGCTGGTATGAAATCTACCTGCCCAATTCCCTCGATCTTTTTTGGTCCAGGCGGGCCTCCACCGTAAATAGATCCTTCGGGCTCAACGAGAACACAGAGTACGTTCGGGTTCACTTTCCTGACCGCTCTGGAAACCCCAACGAAAGTTCCCGACGTACCCGCGCCGATTACGACGGCATCGATAGGTTCCTGCAGCTGATCGATAATCTCGCGCGCTGTCGTCAACTCATGAAAACACGGGTTCGCCTGATTCTCAAACTGCTGGGGAACAAAACTGTTTTTAGTCTCGGCAGCCAGTTCCCGTGACCGTTCGATGGCTCCTCTCATTCCTGCCTCGTGTGGCACGTATTCAATCTCGCCACCCAACGCCTCGATCAGCTTCATCTTTTCAATCGCGAAGCCACGAGGCACACAGAGAACGACACGATAGCCACGTGCGATGCCCACCAGGGCCAGCCCGATCCCCGTATTTCCCGCGGTGGGTTCGATTATTGTGGCGCCCGGATGCAGGATGCCCTTCTCTTCAGCGTCCCGAATCATTCCCAGGGCGGCTCGATCTTTGACGGAACCTCCCGGGTTGAGCCATTCGAGCTTTGCGTAAACATTCGCGAGAGGAGCGGGAGCGAAACGAGAGAGATGAAGCAGCGGGGTATGGCCTATGAGATCTATAATGCTTTCAGTTACGCCGCGCGTCATCAAGATTTTTCCGGCGATTGCTCTCCATCGAAGCAAGGAGGGCATGGTAGCGGCCCAATAAGGCCGTGTCAAATTCTTATCTATTTCATCAGCATCCTTCAACGCACTGCCTCATATCCCGCGACGGCAATCTCACCCAGGGCTTGACCAACGAGTCTCTTGATCTCGGCGCTGTTGGGCGGTACCGAGACGTTGTTTACGTAAATTGCGAATGCGAGATGTTGCCCGGAGGCACTCGTCATGTAACCGGCAAGTCCCTTGGCGGTCACGAGGAGTCTCCGATTTAAGGGGTCGTAAACGCCAAAGGTACCCGTTTTCGCGTGCACCTTGCCGGCGGCTGATGACGCCGGTTGGATATCGAAGAGCGTCCCGTCACGTCCAAGGATCGGCAGCGAGTTGTAGAAGTCGGAGTAGTCTTTCTGCTTTGCCATAAAAGCAAGATAAGAGACTATGAACTGGGGCGTGAAGTGGGCGTTTCCACCCGCACCATCTCCTTGCGATGCGCCCGTCAGGTCCAGACCCGCTCGTTCCAGAAAGCCTCGTTCGAGATCGTATCCGGTTTGCGAGTTGTCCTTCGGCGGCAGTGTCGCTTCGAGGATCATAGGCGTCATGCTGGCGTGCAGGTTCTGGCTCACTTTGAGCGTGATCTTCACTTCCTCCTTGAGCATCGGCGAAACGTGATCAGCAACCACTCGATCAGGCGTGTATGCGGCAGAAAGTTCGCGGCCCGGACGCAAAACAAACGCTGATGTAGGTCTCTCGCCAAACGGGCTAAGTCCTACCTGAATTCCTTTTTCCCGCAACGCCTCGACAAAAACTACCTGAGCAAATCGGCTGGGCGACGGCACGGCGTAGCTGTAGAGAATCGCGGGCTTGGCCGCGGGAAAAGTTCCAGTGACTGTCAGCGTATGGGAGCCGTCGGGGTTCGAGACGTCCAGGTCCCAGTGAATATCTGGTTTTGATTCAGCATTACCTGTCGTCGCTTTGTTCAGGAATGTCGCATAGGAGGTGATCGGCGACTGTTGCAACACGATCGGCGCTCCCTCACTTGGACCCGGACCGATGGTCACATCAATCAGATTGTCGTTGACCACCACCGGAGAGATCACGACCCCAGTTCCCAATTCACGTTGGCCCTCGGGAAAAAGACTGATGTCGATCAAGACGCGGCCGCGAATCTTTTTTATTTGTGCGTTGGCTACTTGCTGAGCGAGCTTACGTATCACAAGCAACGGGTCGCCGGGCACCGCGCGGGTGGCAGGGTCGGCGTCGTAGGAATGGTCCTCGTTTTCAAACGCCAGCGTGCCATCTTCCCGAACTCTCGCTGAAAGATTGGGATCGCCGCTGGCAACGAGTACAAGGTCGCCATCAATGGAGCCATCAGCCGCAATTGGGCCTGTGCGATATACGCGAGTGTGGAAACGAAACGCGCCACCGAGCAGCTCCAGCGCCGTACCTTCGGTAAGCAGTTTCGTGGTAGAGCCCGGAATGAAGAGTTTCTCGGCGTTGAGCGTGTAAACAGGCGTGCCTGAATCCAGTGAAAAGAACTCGATGCCGAAGATTGCGTGACGAAACTCAGGGCGATCCATAATGCGCTGAATACGATCGGCCAGCAGCTTCTGCTGCGGTTCGCTTTGCTGGGCGGAAGTGGGCTGAAGCAAGAGACCAAACATCAGAAGGGAAGTGGCTAAGATCCGTTTCATCGAATGCTCCTTGTGAAAGAAGACAACAGACGTCATCAGTACTGAATCAAGCTGCCTCGTGGTTGGCGCGCCGGACCGCACGTCCAAAGTACGAGCGTGACCACAATCTTTGTAGCGTGGTCTTGCCGGCGCCATTTCGTCCGATCAGTCCGAAGATCTCTCCAGAGTACACTTCGAAGGAAACGTTCCGCAGGGCGATAACGGGCGGCTTGACGGGTCGTCGGAAAAAAGCACGGACTCGGGGAAAGGAGGCAGAATAGTTTTTCGAAAGATTACTATTGAAATTGCGACGTTGCCTCGCGAAACTTGTGCCGTTAGTGAAACGGATTGGTCGAGACCATGTAAAGCGCCTGCTGACATCCCGAGTTCTCATCGAGCGCGTTGGCGCGGGTCGAGGTATTCTCGCAAACCGTCTCCAATAAAATTGAATGCAAGCACAGTGAGCGCAATGGCAATGCCCGGAAAGATCAACGCATGTGGGGCGGACTGCAGCGTTGAAAGATCGCGGGCCTCTTCAATCATCACGCCCCACGACGGAGCGGGTGGGGGTACGCCGAGACCAAGAAAAGAGAGAGACGCTTCGGACAAAACAGCGCCAGCCATGCCGAGGCTGGCTTGAACTATTAGCGGCTGAATCGAGTTAGGAAGAATATGAACAAACAGGATGCGCAGGTCGCCGGCG
>Ga0137366_10000810_pt1 | contig 21905 bp, 21 predicted proteins | sample SagtaG_8_FD_104938 | JGI IMG/M metagenome (GOLD analysis project Ga0137366, IMG submission 104938) | Vadose zone soil microbial communities from Sagehorn Ranch, Mendocino, California, USA - Sage1_L_60_16 metaG | ecosystem: Environmental > Terrestrial > Soil > Vadose zone | place: USA...
AGATCCGACCGGACCGATCTGCCCGGCGCCTCCAGCAACAAAGCTACTGGCGACTGCCCCAACGTAAGTCCAACCCGTTAGCGCAAAGGTCTTGATCACCTTGTTGCTCGATCCCGACAGCGGCGTGATGGAAAGCCGCGCTGCGTAATCCTTGAAGCGGTCAGTCTCACGCGAAGTGTAACCGGGCCCGTTCACGACGGTCGCGTAGAACTCACCGAACTTGTTGGGCAATGTCCATAAAGTGGCGACGCCCGCATCCGATGACGAAAAGAATCCGGCCCGCTCGACGGGCGACTGCGAGATCCAACGCGGCCAGAACGATTCGACGTGGTCAATCACCACGTTGTGGAGAAGGCCACCACGAATGTTCGCATTCCAGGAAGCGCTCTTGATGAGATCGTACTGGAGGTAGGCGTATTTTGCTCGGATAACCCAGCCTCGATAGAACGCGTCATTAGGCGTGGTGGTCTGCTGAAAGACATCTGCCGTGACGCGAATGCTGGCGCGATCTCCGGCTGGCATTCTGAAAGTGAGATACGCACGCTCGAGATCGAACTTGTTGGTTGATTTGGCGGCTCCCGCGTCGCCACGATACTGGAAGTTGGCGTACAGCACGCCCGAGAAATCCACTGGCACCGAGACCGTTGCTGGCGGCGGCGCTGGCTTAGTAGTGTCGGGCGCTGGCTGCTGCGCAACCAATCCTATAGGCAGGAGCAGAGCGAAGACTGCGTGCGATAGCTTCATCGAGCCTCTCCAACGCGAGTGTCAGCAAACCGGATTGTCTTCAACCTATTTTGAAGCTGCGCAACCATCGGCGCGGGCAGCGGAGCGTAGTCGAGCGACGACGCAGCCTTCTCACCATCCTTGTATGCCCAGCGCAGGAAGTTGACGAGCTTGGCGCCCCTGACGCGATCCGGCTGATTCTGGTAAACGAGGATCCAGGTCATCGACGAGATTGGGTATGAATCGTTTCCGGGCGCGTTCACCATCGAGACGCGGTAGTCAGTGTTCTTGGGTAGCTTCATCCCTGCGGCTGCCGCTGTGACCGACGCGATCGATGGCGCGACATACCTCCCGGCAGCATTACGGACGTTGGCGTACGGAAGCTTGTTCTGCTTGGCATACGCGAGCTCGACGTAGCCGATAGAGCCAGGCGTCTGCTTCACCTGTCCAGCGACGCCTTCGTTTCCTTTGCCACCGAGTCCCACGGGCCACTTGATTTCCTTTCCCCTGCCGAGCGAGCTCGCCCAGGATGGACTGACCGATGTCAGGTAATCGCTGAAGATGTACGTCGTGCCGCTGCCATCGGAGCGGTGAACGACCAAAATGTCAGAGTTGGGAAGACTCTCTCGGCGATTTTGTGCGACAATCCGCGTATCATTCCAGCTGGTGATCTTCCCGGAGTAGATGTCGGCAATCACATCACCGCTCAGATTGAGCGCGCTATTGATCCCCGGAACGTTGTACGTCATCACCACCGCGCCCATCACAGTCGGGAAGTGGAGGACCGCTCCGCCCTTGGCGTTGGCCAACTCCTGGTCGCTCATCGGGCCGTCCGATGCACCGAAGTCTACGGTCTGTTCCGAGAGCTGTCTGATTCCGCCGCCTGAGCCGATTGACTGATAGTTGATTTTTATTCCGGTACGCTGTGCGTAATCCGAGAACCACTTTGAGTAAATGGGATATGGGAAAGTCGCGCCGGCTCCGGTCAGATCTACTGATTGCGCTGAAGCAACCGCTGAGAGAAGAGCTGCCATCGACAAAGCGACGGCAATGCTGCGAACGTTTTTGATCACTTGTGACTCCTTGAGGGAAGTTTGTCGCGGTTCAAGCTCTCTCTCTCACGTCACAAGTCATCACACCGAACGTAAAGGATCTGTCACGACTAGGTCGCCCGCGTGTTGCGTCGGGAACCAGTTTCTAACCGTCCGTTCCGTCACGTAGGAAGATTGTGATGGTTGTTCCGACGCCCAGAGTACTGTCGGCGCTGACAGAACCGCCATGAGCCTCAACCAGATGCTTCACAATCGCCAGGCCGAGACCCGTTCCTCCTGCCTCACGCGATCGGCCGCTGTCGGCGCGGTAGAAACGCTCGAAGATCCTCGGCAGATGCTCCGGAGGAATCCCGCTGCCAGTGTCGCTGACCGTCAACGAAACCCCGTTATCCTGCCGGACTGTCCGGATCGTAATTCGTCCGCCTGCACCCGTGTACCGAAGCGCGTTCTCAACAAGGTTGAGGAGGATTTGCTCTAGTGCCGTACGATCGGCGTACACCGTTTCAGCGCCCGAAGCAAATTCAGTCTCCAGCGTCATGCCTTTCGTTTTCGCAGCAGGCGTGACACGGCCAAAAATCTCCGCGGTGGCTTCGGCAATCGAGATCGGCTGCGGCCGCGGACTCCAGTGTCCGGACTCGATCCGGGAGAGGTCGAGCAACTCGTCAACTATCCGCTGCATTCGCAGAGTGCTGGCAAAAATCGTCCTGGCAAATTCGACCCGCTTATCCTGGGGAACGGCAGGATCCTGAAGCGTTTCGGCGAAGCCGCCGACAATCGTAAGGGGCGTGCGGAGCTCGTGAGACACATTCGCGACGAAATCACGCCTCACTGCCTCGAGTTTCCGAATCGGACTGAGGTCGAACAGAGCGACGACGGCGCCGCCGGTCGCGAGAGGACGCGCGGTCAATGAGAGCGTCGTGTCCCGGACCACGATTTCCTCCGGCTCGGTCTCGCTTCCATTCAACGCGAGCTGTATCGCATTGCGCAGCGTCGATTCGCGCGGCAGGAAGTCGATCTCAAACGGAACCGGCCGGTCAATGGAAAGGAGTCGGCGCCCCGTCTCATTAATGCGCACCACTTCGCGCGACGGAGAGATCGCGAGGACCCCTTCGTTGAGTGTTTCAACAAGAGCGGACAGAATCGACTGCTCCGCGGCCAATGCGGACAATCGTGCCTCGAGCTGTTCCGCTAACCGGTGGATCGCGTCGGCGAGATCGCCGACTTCACCGGGCGCGGCGAGGGGTGGATGACGCTTTCTTTCTCCAGCGGCCAGCGATCGAGCTACGTCTCTCAGATCCGTGATGGGCTTCGACACCGCGCGCGAAAAGAGCGCGGCCAGAATCGCGGCTAACAGGGCGGAAATGACGCCGGCGACGAGAACGCCGCTGCGAGCCCTCGCGAATAGCTCGTCGACTTTTCTGGTTGTCACTGACACGCGCGCCGTCCCGCGCGGTGCTTTGACGGCCACGTACAGCTGCTCTTCGCCCGTGGACGGGCTCATGCGCCGAACGGAGCCGAGTCCGTTTTTTCGGGCGGCGATTACTTCCGGGCGGTTGCTGTGGTTCTCGAGCCCCTGAAGCGCGGGCCCATCGAATTCAGAGTCACCGACGACGTGGCCGGTCGAATCGATCAGCGTCACTCTGTGACCGGTTGCGACGCCTGCTTCGTCGGCCAGCGAGTCAGGATCCACCCCCGGCCTCCACTGAGTCGCAAGCAGACGTGCCTCTCCCGCGAGATCGTGAGTGGTTTGATCAGTGATGCTGGAGTAAAGCTGGTTGTCGATGATGACGACAACCGAGACCACCAATACCGCTACGATCGCGAGCGACTGAAGAAGCAGCCGGTGCGCGAGCCTCACGAGCGTTCGCTGACGTTTCGAATACGGTAGCCGAAACCGCGAACGGTTTCGATCAGTTCGCCAGCTGGACCGAGTTTGGCGCGAAGACGCTGCACGTGCATGTCTACGGTGCGGGTCTGAATGTCGGGAGCCGCGTCCCAGACGATCTCGAGCAACAGATTGCGCGGTTGGACTCTGCCTTTACGCTCGGCGAGCAGCAAGAGAAGCTTGAACTCAGTCGGAGTCAGATCGACTTCGCGCCCGTCGACAGTGACACGATGCGCCGCGCTGTCGATCCTGAGGGGCCCTAACTGCTTTACATCGTGGGACTCGTCGCGTCCCGACTTGACGCGCCGAAGGATAGCGCCGACACGCAGCACCAGCTCCTGCGGACTGAACGGCTTGGTCAGATAATCGTCGGCGCCTAGCGTCAAGCCCTTAATCCGGTCGCTCTCCTCGCGACGAGCTGTGAGCATCAGCACTGCGATCCCGGAAGTTGCGACGTCGGCTCTTAACTCCTCCATCACTTCCAGGCCGGACAACCCGGGGAGCATCAGATCGAGAACGATTATCGCGGGTTTATCGCGTCTGGCTACCGCAAGACCTTCAGTCCCGCTGGTTGCGGTCGAGACAGAATAGCCAGATTTAGCCAAGTGATAGGCCACGAGCGCAACGATGTCGGGCTCGTCGTCGACGACGAGGACGCGCTCCGCAGCAGCGCTCGGTTCAGTCACGTCTGGAAGTTGTCTGAGGTGGCGAGGTCGCGTCAACTCGACGTCTGTCACGAACATGTGACGATAACGTTGCACTCCCTCGCCCTACTCCGTGCCGCTAGCTTTGCAATTCATGCGGCGAAAACGGCTTTTCAGGGATGGAATGACTGCGCCCGCGCTCGGCCTTCTGGTGCTCATGTTCCTGGCGTGCGCTCCTGGGCAATTACCGCGTTCGTCGGTGCGCGCTGCCAATCCGGGACGAGTAATCCTGCTCGACGGCGGCGACCCGCTTCAGGGAAATCCGGCGTTTCCGACCGGAACGCGATTCCTCCGCATCATCGCCACGAACGACTTTCACGGGGCGCTGGAGCCGCGTCCGGACCCGAACGGAGTGCGTCGCGGTGGCGCAGCCTATGTTGCCGCAGCCATAGACCGCGCACGGAGGGAGTGCGCGCCGCGATGCGAAACCCTATTGCTCGATGCGGGAGACCTGTTCCAAGGGACCCCCGCGTCCAACCTCTCGTTCGGACGTCCCGTCGTTGAGTGCTACAATAGAATGGGCTACGCTGCATCCGCCCTCGGCAACCATGAGTTCGACTGGGGAACTGACACGCTGCGCGCCAGGATGCGGCAGGCGAAGTTCGGGATCTTCGGCGCCAACGTTCGCTACACCGACGGACGCGACGTGAAATGGATTCCCAACGACACTATCGTGAAGCGCGGCGCCACGAAGATAGGAATAATCGGCATATCGACTGTAACGACTCCGACTACTACCCGTGCCGCTAACGTTGTCGGACTTCGTTTCGACGATCCCGCTCCCATTGTAGACAGCATCGGAACCGCGCTGAGAAAACGCGGCGCCGACTTCATTGTCGTAATTGCTCACGCCGGCGCGAATTGCGGAAGAGACGGAGCAACCGAGTGTGGCGGCGAGATCATCGACTTCGCTCGCAAGCTGACGACCAAAGTCGACGTCGTCATAAGTGGCCACACCCACACTCTCGTAAATACGGAAGTGAAAGGGACTCCGATCGTGCAGGCGCGCTCGAGCGGGCGCGCTATCGATGTTCTCGATCTACCGCTGAGACCCGACGCGAAGCTGCAAGTTCGACACGACGTGCGGGAGCTTGCTGTAGATACGATGCAGCCCGTCCCCGCGATCGACTCGATTGTCAGTCGGGCAGTGGCGCGGGTTTCATCGCTCGTAAATCGTCACGTGGCGACGATTCCAGTTACGCTCGCGCGTCAGGGCTCGCAATACGCCCTTGGGAACCTCATCGCCGACGCGCAGCGCTGGGCGGGGAAAGGGGATGTCGCAATCATGAACAACGGTGGAATCCGCACCGACCTTCGTGCGGGCGAAGCAACCTACGGATCGCTGTTTGAGATTCAGCCATTCGGGAACACGCTTTACTCTCTGACGATGACCGGGGCGCAGCTACGTGGATTGCTCGAGACCATGCTTGCCAAAAAAACTGTGGACGACCATGTAAGCGGTCTCAGAATCAGATATGATCCGCTCAGGCCTGCGGGATCGCGGCTCGTCTCGGTGAACACGGCGGACGGCGCGCCACTCTCCGACACGAAGACGTACAACGTGATCGTCAATGACTTCCTGGCGACTGGCGGGGAAGGGTACAACGCCGGCGGGCGAGCGACGGCTACGCGACCCCTGAACATCGTCGACCTGGACGCGCTCATCGACTACATCAGGTCACTGCCATCACCGATTACGGGCTCGACCGAAGTTCGAATCGCTCCAGTCTCACCATGAGCGAAGCCGTTCGGATCTACATCAACGGGAAGCCGCTTGATGTCGAGCCCACAGCAACCGCTCTCGAGGCAGTGGCAGTCTGGGATGAAACGCAGGCGGCCGCGATCAGGAGCGGCGAGCGGATGATTACCGACAGCCGAGGAATCCAGACTGCCAACGACACGCTCGTGCACAACGGGGCGATTTTTCGCATCGTTCGCGCTCGACAAACCGTCGGTGACGACTCGGACTACGACTCACTGTAATGCCGCTCTCGATTTTCTCTAATAAGCTCCGCCAGCTTCCGAAAGCGGAGCTGCATTGCCATCTGGATGGCTCAGTACGCCCAGCAACACTCGTGGAGCTGGCGCGAGAGCACAGGATTCAGCTCCCGAAGCACACGCCCGAGGAGCTGGCGGAATTCATGCGAGTGGATGACGCGCGCACGCTCGAGGACTACCTTCGCCGCTTCGATGTGACCATATCCGTCATGCAGAGCGAGGACGCGCTCGAGCGCATTGCCTACGAGCTGGCGGAAGATGCGACCGAAGACGGCGTGCGCTACATCGAAGTCCGCAATGCTCCGATCCTGAACGTGGTGCAAGGAATCACGCTCGTCGAGGCGATCGAAGCGCCCCTCCGCGGCCTTCGCCGGGCGGAGAAAGATTTCGGAATCACAGCGAGATTCATTGTTTGCGGCTTGCGACAGTTCCCGCCTGAAAACTCGCTCGAGATGGCAAAGCTTGCAGTCGAATTCAAGAACGAAGGCGTAGTGGGATTCGACCTTGCCGGCGGGGAGAAGGGCCATCCCGCCGCGCGGCACGCCGAGGCGTTCAGGTACGCGCGCGAGCACAATCTCGCCGTTACTGTTCACGCCGGCGAAGGCGACGGCCCTGAATCAGTTCGCCAGGCGGTACACGTCTGCGGCGCCAATCGAATCGGTCACGGAACGAGGCTCATCGAAGATCCCGATTTGACTCAATACGTCAACGATCGGCGGATTGCGCTCGAGGTCTGCCTAACGAGCAACGTGCAAACGCGCGTCACGGACTCCTACGCGACGCATCCGATCCGCGAATACTTCGACCGGGGTCTCAACGTGACGCTGAATACCGATAACCGGCTAATGAGCGGGACGACCCTCACCGACGAATACGTTTACGCGGCGGAGCACCTCGGATTCACCGTAGAAGAGTTGGCGGGTATTGCGCTGAACGGCTTCGAGAGCGCATTTCTTCCATGGGAGGAGCGCCTGATGTTGATCGAGGAAGTTTCTGACACGATTGATCAACTGGTTGAGCCGGAAAAGTGAGCATCAAGTATTCAGCCGAAGCGGCCGGTAGAGCGGCAGCCGCAATTAATGAGCGTGTCGGCTCGCGGCACCCGACGATTGGGATCGTGCTTGGATCCGGACTCGGCGGTCTCTCCAAGACGATCGACGATGCGGTGCGCATTCCGTTCGCCGACATCCCGGGCTTTCCTGAGGCGACCGTTGTCGGACACCAGGGCGACGTTATAGTCGGCGCACTCGGAGGCCGCGAAGTAATAGCATTGAGCGGTCGGTTCCACGTCTACGAGGGCCACCCGGCGGCCCTTGCAGCCTTTCCCGTGCGCGTGTTTCACGCGCTCGGAGCGCACGAGCTCTTTGTCTCGAACGCAGCTGGTGGAATCTCTCCCAAGCTGGCGGTCGGTGATCTGATGATGATTTCTGATCACCTGAATCTCATGGGCACAAACCCCCTCGTTGGTGAACACCAGGACAGCGACCTCCGCTTCCCGGACATGACTGACGCGTACGACCCTGGATTTCGGCGAATTCTACGCACGACCGCGGAAAGGCTCGGAATAATTCTGCGCGAGGGCGTGTACGCGGGTTTGCTAGGTCCTTCGTACGAGACGCCGAGCGAGGTGAAGATGTTGAGGTTGCTCGGCGCCGATGCGGTTGGGATGTCGACAGTGCCGGAAGTTATCGTCGCCAGAGCGCTGCGAATGCGTGTTGCGGGCGTGAGTTGCATCACCAACGCGGCGGCGGGCGTTACTGGTGCCGCGCTCAGTCACGCCGAAGTGCTGGAGACCACCAATCGGGTGAGTGCAACGTTCGAATCGCTGGTAACCGAGTTTCTTTCCCGCTCTGCCGCGCCGCAATTGGCCGCGGTCAGGTAAGAGGTTAGACGATCGTCCTCAGCTATCGTCCGCGAGATGATTAAGTGGCCCGCGACCCGATCCCAGGCCGGGCGCGCTGGCGATCGCGTTGTGGACGTAATCGATCGAACGACGCACGGCTGCATGCAGCGATTCTCCCTTCGCCAGTTGGGCGGTGATCGCCGCTGATAGGGTGCAGCCGGTCCCGTGAGTGTTAGTCGTGTCGAGCCGGCGCCCGCGAAAAGCGCGTAGGTCTCCATCATAAAGTATGTCGACGACTCTGTCCCCCGAATCCAGATGGCCGCCCTTGATGAGCACCGCCTGGGCTCCCATGTCCTTCACCAGTGTCTCTGCCGCGTGCGACATTCCATCTTCGTCGACGATCTCCTCGCCGGTGAGAATTGCTGCTTCGTGGAGATTTGGTGTAACGAGCGACGCCTGCGGGATGAGGTCGCGCCTGATCACGTCGATAGTATCCTGCTCGAACAAGACATCACCCGACGTCGCGACCATCACGGGATCGAGTACATAGTTCTGCAGCGAGTGGGCACGAATCGCGGCGGCAACGCTCGACGCGATGCCCGCATTGGCCAGCATTCCGGTCTTGAATGCACTCGGAACAAGATCCTCAACGACCGAATCGATTTGCGCTCTCACGAGATCAGGCGACAGAGCTTCCCACCTGCTCACGCCGCGGGTGTTCTGAGCCGTGATCGCGGTAATCGCTGAAGTTCCGAAGATGCCGAATCGCTGAAACGTCTTCAGATCCGCCTGGATGCCGGCACCGCCGCCGGAGTCGGAGCCCGCAATTGTCAGCGCTATCCGCATTAACGAAAGATGCGCCGTGAAGCATCACGACGCATCATCGACGCACATGTGAGAGGAATTACTGGATCTGTCGCGGCGGCGGTGACGGCGGCAGCGACTGAATTCGCGCCTTGAACGAGTGGAAGTTGCGCGTGTCACTGCCGAGGGAAGCCAACGTGCTGGGTGGAAGCTGGTTGATTTTGGCCTGAATCGCTTGTATGCGGTCCTCTTCGAGCGGGTGTGTGATGAACCACGATTCCACTGCGCCGGGCCTGGTTCTGCGCTCGGCGAGGAGCTTCTGGAACATCGTCACCATCCCTACTGGACTGATTCCCGCGCGAACAACGTTGTCGAATCCCTCGGCGTCCGCTTCCGCTTCGTCCTGCCGACTGAACCGCGCGAAGACGGCGCCGCCCGCGACGTTGATGGCCGCGCCGGCGATCTGGCTGTTGCAGATGCTGGTCAGGATGCACGCGAGCGTGACGCCAATGTTGGCGCCCTGCGCTTTCTCCATCTGCTTGATCGTATGGCGCCGCAGAACGTGTCCGATTTCGTGACCCAGGACCCCGGCCAACTCGTCCATCTGATCAGCACGCTCGATGAGTCCACGATTCACGTAAATAAAACCGCCAGGCACCGCGAAAGCGTTGACCTCCTGGGCATCGACGATGAAAAAGTGCCAGTCGAGATCACGGCGCCTCGTGAGGCGCGCGATCGAGTCTCCGAGGACGTTGATGTAACGATTCAGCTCGGGATCCTGGATGATCGGTAGTTGCGCATTGATCTGTTGCGCATATTCCTGTCCCATCTGCACTTCCTGCTGCTGCGAGATGCCGCACGCAACGAGGGAGCAGGTGATCGCAATTCCTACGAGGACTCGCTTCATTGGTGCTCCAACGATGAGATTCCAAAAGAGACGCGGAGGCAAGTCCCATTCCAGCTGAGCCCTGCACAAGCCGCGCGTGAAACTCCTTACACTTGCCCGCGATCTGAGGCGGAGAAAGGCTCGCGAGAAGCACTCACTCTTCGTCGCCGAAGGCGTCCGCTCGGTCGAAGAGTTGCTTCGCTCCGAACTCAAAATCCGCGGCGTTCTGGTCGCTCCGCAACTCTCCGACGCGCCACGAGGACAGGCGCTGCGAAAGTCGCTCGACGAATCACGCGTCGAAGTAGCGGAGGTTTCCGAGAAGGATTTCCGCTCTGCGGCGGAGACGGAGTCACCGCAGGGCGTGATCGCGATCGGAGAAGTTCCCGGTCGCTCACTTGATACACTCGAATTGCCGGAAGTGTGCCGGCTGATCCTGCTCGATGGCGTGCAGGATCCAGGGAACGCCGGCACCATCGTCCGCACAGCGGCGGCACTCGGCGCTACAGCGACCGTTGCGCTGCCGGGCACGGTCGATCTGTGGAATGCAAAAGTTATTCGTAGCTCCATGGGCGCCCAGTTTCACCACAACGCCTTTCATGCCGGACTTGACGACGTGCTCAGCTTTCTCCACCGCAAAAACATCGATTTGTGGGCGACCGATGCAGCGGGTAGCACGCTCGACAAGGCGGCGGCCGCACCTGCTCGACTCGCGATCGCAGTTGGGAACGAAGGGTCCGGCTTGTCTGCACCCATCCGTGCGAAAGCGCAACGAACGGTTTCGCTTCCGATCGCGCGCAACGTAGAATCTCTGAACGTCGCTGTTGCGACCGGAATCATTCTCTACGAGCTTCGATCATGATTGAAATCCTTGAAGGCATATACGTGTTCGCGATTGGAGCTGCCCTCGGCTCGTTCCTCAACGTCTGCATCGGTCGTTGGCCTGAGGGCATGTCAGTGGTAAGGCCGAGGTCCCGCTGTCCCAAGTGTGGCCACCAGATTAAGGCGAGTGAGAACATTCCGATCCTGAGCTGGCTGATGCTGCGTGGTCGATGCAGCAATTGTCACCAGCCTATCTCGATTCAGTACCCAATCGTCGAGCTGCTGGTGGCCCTGCTCTGGCTCGCTGCGTTCCTTCAGTTGGGGATCACCTTCACTGCCTTCCGTGTTGCAGTTTTCGCCACCGTTCTGCTCGGCATCTCGATCACCGACGCCAAACACTTTCTGATCCCCGACGGTTTCACGGTTTTCGGATTGTTCTTCGTGCTGTTGACGTCGTTTGTAGCGTTGTACCTCGGAGAATCAGAGCCTTTTGCTCGTCCGTGGGATGCGATCCTCGGCATGTGTGTCGGCGCCGGCGCGGTCTCGATTGTCGGCTGGCTCGGCGAAGTTTGGTTGAAGCGACCGGCGATGGGTTTTGGGGATGTGACTCTGATGGCAGTCGTGGGTGCGGCGGTTGGCCCGACGCGCGCGCTCCTCACGATTTTCATTGCAGCAGTCATCGCTCCGATCGTTCTGCTAGGGATCGTGTATCCACTCTCGGCGCGCGGACTCGGTGACGACAAGGGTCAGACGGAGCTCGCTCTCGAGGCGTCGGGAGGATGGCGCAAGCGCGAGCTGCCGTTCGGCGTCTTTCTTGCGCCCGCAGCGCTGGTCGCGTTGCTTGGCGGAGACGCCATCATCGCCTGGTATCTGCGCATCTCCGGACTCTGAGCTATTCGAGATCGGTCCGTCGTATTCCTCTTACATGTCTGCAATGAGCGCTCTGCTTAAGCGAAGTTTCTTCCTGGCCGCCGGTCCACTGCTCACGCTCGTATCCGCGTGCGAGAGCCAAAACCCGAAGTACGAAGGTCCGTACGCTGCCGAAGTCGCGGAAGCAGTTCCGATGATCGAGAAGGCGGTCGGGCTCAAATTCAAGACGCCGCCAAAAGTCGAAACACGCTCGAAGGAGCAGGTGCGGGATTTCGTGATCAAGCAGTTCACAGACTCGCTCGCCAGACACGACATCGGCGGTCAGGAGGCGGCCTACAAACGGTTCGGCATGATACCCGATACGCTCAAGCTGCAGCCATTTCTCACCAGCCTGCTCGAGGAGCAGATCGTCGGTTACTACGATCCGCACACCAAAGTGCTCTATGTCGTCGACGGCGCTCCGAAGGACATGGCTTCGATGACGATCAACCACGAGCTCGTGCACGCATTGCAGGATCAGTACATCAGCCTCGATTCAGTTCAGAAGATTCGCGATGACAATGACCGGCTTTCCGCTGCGCAGTCGGTTTTCGAGGGACAGGCAGTTTACGAGCAGATCTCTATAATGCTTGGCGGGTCGAACATTGCGATCAACCTTCCCGGCGGTTGGGATCGCATTCGGGAGATGATACGCGAGAACCAGGCATCGATGCCGATTTTCGCGGCAGCGCCGAAGGTGATACAGGAAACGTTGATCTTCCCGTATCTGAGCGGGGCCGAGTTCTATCGAAATTATAAAGAGCGGAAATCGGGATCGATAATCTACAAGGACATGCCGGTGTCTACGGAGCAGATAATCCACCCGGCCGCTTTCTTCGGGACTCGCGACAATCCGACGCGAGTCACGCTGGGCACGCTCGCTAACGCGACGAAGGTTTATGAGAATGACCTGGGCGAGTTCGAGACGAGACTATTTCTCTACCAGCAGCTGAACGATCAAAACGAAGCCGTACGCGGCGCGAGCGGATGGGATGGCGATCGGTACGCGGTCGTGAACACGCCGCAGGGCCAGGGAATCGTGTGGCTGACGGTGTGGGATTCGCCGGTCGAAGGGGGCGAATTCTTTCATCTCGCCGGCCAAGCGGTTGAAGCGCGTTACTCTACGAAAGCCGCTACCGGGTCGACCGAGCTCGTCAAGAAGTATTCAGGCGGAGGAAGAACGATTCAGGTCTCGACGATGGAAATCCAGGGACGACCAGTCGTCATCTACGCCGACGTTCCGGCGGGAGCGAATCCGAATATCATCAATCCCGCGCAGGTTACGCTGAGCCAGTAGCTTCTATAGCCCAAGCAGCTTCTGACCGACATAGGAGACAGCTCCCACAAGAGCGCCCAGCACGTAACCGGCGATGATGATCATACGCAGCTCCTTCTCGATCACCATCAGGAGAATCTCCTCGACACGCTCGACACTGAAAGCCATCACCTTCCGCTCCACCATCGACTGAACGTCGAGCTTCTTCACCAGCTCCGGAATCTGCTGGTCGATCCAATCCCAGATCACAGGGGCAGCCGAGGCTGCCAGACGGCGCGGGGCGTCGGGATCCTTTCGCGCTTCGACATCGCCGATGATGTCGGAGATTGGCTTCTGCAAATAAGCGAGAATCGCGTCATGAATCGCCTTCGATATTTCCTCCCTGACTTCTGGTTCCTCCAGCAATCCGACCACTTGCTCGACGCCGTCCCTCTCGATCGCATCGAGCACCGAATCGAACTTCTTCTCGGTCATCATCAGCTTCGCGAAGATGCGCTCGTGAAAGCGCATGTCATCGACAAAGCGGTTGAACATGGTGTGCAGCGCGCCACGGACTTTCACCCGCGTCGCCGGCTGACCGAGGAAGCCACCGAGTTTGGTCATCGCGACGGGTAGGTAAGACGTCGTGGCCCCCTCGAGTGCGGTGACGACCGCTGGAGGCACTTTGTCGATCAGCGGATCGCGCGAGGTTAGCATCATCGCGATGACGTCGCGGAGCCGCGCCTCGAATGCTTCGCGGAACTCGGGACGCGAGAGCTCAGTTTGTAGATCGCCCGGTGTGAGGAGCCGCTCCCCGACGGTGCGGCCGAGACTTCTCGCCAGTCTCGCCTGATTCTTTGGTATCGCTCCCTGAAATCCGAAACGCGGTTGCTTCGGATTGAACAGCATCCACACCGCGATGGTATTGGTGATCCCGCCCGCTACGGTGCCGACGAATACTTGGATGCCGAACTGTACCCAGGGATTGTTGGGGGTCACTTACTTCGTGACTGCTCCTGCGGGCTCGGCGCGATTGATCGACGCGGTAGTCGAATCGCCAACCGCGTTTTTCGCCGGTACATCTCCGTGGGGCTCGGCCGCGTCAGCGTAATGCCCAGGAAGTTTGGGCAGAAGCGCGAGGTGAATGATCTCGTCCATTGTGGAAACGAACGTGAACGTCATGCTGTTCACGACCTCGTCCGGAATGCCGCGCAAGTCCTTCTGGTTTGCCTTGGGGAGAATCGCCTGCCTGAGCCCGGCCCGATACGCAGCCATCACCTTTTCCTTGACACCACCGATCTCCAGCACTTTTCCGCGGAGCGTCATTTCACCGGTGAGCGCAATGTCACGACGGACGGGGCGCCGGCTCAATACGCTCGCGATCGCCAGCGTGACCGCTGCACCGGCGCTTGGTCCGTCCTTTGGAATTGCGCCGGCGGGGAAGTGAACGTGCAGATCCACTTCCTTGAACTCGACGTCCTCGACGCCCAGTGTGTGGGCGCGCGATCGAACGTAGGAGTACGCAGCGTCAACTGACTCACGCATTACGTCGCCAAGCTGACCGGTGACCGTGAGCCGTCCCTGGCCCGGCATCCTTAGAGCCTCAATCACCATCAGGTCGCCGCCTGTTGCGGTCCAGGCCATTCCGGTCACTGCACCGATCTCCGGCTCCTGCTCCGCATCCTCGAGCGTGTAAGTCGGGTTTCCGAGAATGTCTGTCACCATCGGATTGTCGACGACCCACGCTCCCTCTTCACCATCTGCCTTCTTACGGGCGCGCTTGCGCATCAGCGCGGCGATGTTACGCTCGAAATTGCGGAGTCCCGCTTCCCGAGAATAGCGATTCGAGATGAACCCGAGCACTTCGTCGGTGAATTGAATGTCCTTGTCGCTGATTCCGTGTTCCTCGAGGAGGCGCGGAAGCATATAGCGCCACGCGATCTCGACTTTCTCTTCTACGGTGTAGCCGAGCACGCGAATGACTTCCATGCGGTCGCGCAGGGGAGCCGGGATGTCGTAGAGATTATTCGCGGTGCAGATGAAAAGAATGCTCGAAAGGTCGAACGGCAGGTTGAGATAGTGATCGACGAAGTTTGAGTTCTGCGATGGATCGAGAACCTCGAGCATCGCTGCTGTCGGATCACCCGACGGACCTCCCGATGTCATTTTATCAATCTCGTCGATCATCAGCACCGCGTCTCTCACCTGCACACGACGAAGCGACTGCAGAATCAGACCCGGCATCGCTCCAACGTAGGTGCGGCGATGACCGCGAATCTCGGCCTCGTCGCGAACTCCGCCAACCGAGATGCGATAGAACGCGCGTGTGATCGACGTGGCGATCGCTTCACCTAGAGACGTCTTGCCAGTTCCAGGAGGGCCGACAAAACAAAGAATCGGACCATGCGGATCTCCCCCGCGAAGCTTTCGCACCGCCAGATACTCCGTGATGCGTTCCTTCGCCTCCTTCAGTCCGTAGTGCCGGCTATCGAGCGAGTCTTCGACTTTCTTTAGGTCGATGATCTCGTCGGTGACGGATCGCTTGTTCCAGGGAAGAGCGAGCATCCAGTCGAGATAGGTGCGAATGACCTGATACTCGCTCGACGCTTGTGAGAGATTGCGCATGCGCTCGATCTCGCGCCGCCCTTCCTGCGCCGCCTTCTCGGGGAGATTTGCTTCCTCGAGCTTCTTGAGAGTCTCGATCGCTTCTTTCTCTCCCGGATCGCCCTCTCCGAGCTCCGATTGAATCGCACGGAGCTGCTGGCGCAGATAAAACTCGCGCTGGTGCTGCTCGATTTTTATCTCTGTCTGTCGCTTGACGTCTTCGGCGACGCGGGCGCGTCCCACTTCCCGCTCCACCCGCCCCAGCAAGAATTTCAGGCGCTGGCCGATGTTGAGGCGTTGAAGGATCTCGTCCTTGTCCGAGACCTTGAAGTTGAGATTGGTCGCGGCGAGATCCGCGAAACGTCCGGGATCCGAGATGTTCATCTTGAGAATCGCCGGCACTTCGTCCGGAATTCGCTCGATCAGCTCGGCCAGCGTTTCGGCGCCGGTCACGATGCGGGAGATGAGATCGTCCACTTCGCTTGGATCGGGTGGGATCTCTTTTGCTGGTTTGATCCGAACAATTGGGAAGGGCTCGGTCTGTACTACTCCCTCGACGACGAGGCGGCGCAATCCCTGGAGTGTGATCTGCACGGTCTCACCGGGCAGATTGATGCGCTCATGCACCCGAGCTGCAACGCCGACCCGGCCAACAAATCGCTCCGGGTCGAGGACATCGTCGTGATCGCCACTTGCCACCACCAGCCCGACGATCAGACCCGCCTGCTCGTTGGCCTTGAGCAGCGAAAGATTCTCGGGCGCGCCCATCTGCACGGCAATGGTGCCGAGTGGGTATACGATCGTCGATCGAAGCGCCATGAGTGGCAGCGTCGATGGTAGGTCGGATTGCAGGATGTCGTCTTTACGCTGGGCAGGCGGCATTCAATTCCTCTAGAGCGACGTATTGCTTCAGTTGTTTCAGAAGTTAACGGCGCCTAAGTTTAAAGGCTATGTTCGAAGACCTGAGCGAAAAGCTCGAAGCCACGTTCGCCCGCCTGCGTGGTCGCGGTGTTCTGACCGAGGCCGACATCAAGGAAGGGCTGCGTGAAGTTCGTCGGGTATTACTGGAGGCCGACGTCAACTTTCAATTGACGCGCGAGTTCCTCGAACGTGTCGAAAAAAGAGCGACCGGTGTCAACGCGCTCAGTACGGTCTCGCCCGGGCAGCAGCTAGTCAAGATCGTCCACGAAGAGCTCGCCGCAATGCTTGGCGAACGCCGTGAGGGATTGAAGCTCGGCACCGTACCACCCTCTGTTGTGATGATGGTCGGGCTGCAGGGATCCGGTAAGACGACCACAGCTGCCAAGCTGGCGAGAAAGCTGAAGGCCGAGGGTCGCTCGGCTCGGCTCGTCGCTGCAGATGTGTACAGGCCCGCCGCCATCGATCAGCTGGAGACACTCGGACGCGACTTGTCGATCCCAGTCTACGCTGATCGCGGGACGACCGATGTCGTGAAGATCGCGCGTGCCGGAGTCGCCGAAGCTTTACGCGAGCGCGACCGAGTCGTGATTATCGACACCGCCGGCCGCCTGCAGATCGACGAGCCGATGATGCAGGAGCTACGCATGCTCAAGGAGGCGTTGCGTCCGTCGGAGATTCTGCTCGTCGCTGACGGGATGACGGGGCAGGACGCGGTGAAGATCGCGCAGGGTTTCGATCAGGCGCTCAACATTACTGGCGTGGTATTGACCAAGATGGATGGCGACGCGCGTGGCGGTGCGGCGCTCTCGATCTACGGTGTAACGAAGAAGCCGATCAAGTACATCGGTGTTGGCGAGAAGCCCGATGCCCTCGAGGAATTCCATCCGGAGAGAATGGCCGGACGCATTCTTCAGATGGGGGACATCGTCACCCTGGTCGAGAAAGCGCAGGCTTCCTTCGATGAGGCCGAGGCGAAGCGGCTCGAGAAGAAAGTCCGCAAGGAAGGAATGGACCTCAATGATTTCCTCAACAGCATGCGCCAGATCCAGAAGATGGGGCCGCTCGAGGGAATTCTGAAAATGCTGCCGGGGGTGAACACGAAGGCGCTGAAGCAGATGAAAGCGGACCCCAAGCGGATGAAGCACGTGGAAGCGATCGTGCTGTCAATGACGCCGGAGGAGCGCAAGAATCCCGGAATCATCAATGGCTCACGGCGCGCGCGGATCGCCAAGGGCGCGGGGCGTCCGATCAGCGACGTCAATCGGTTGCTGGATCAGTTCCGCGAGATGCAGAAGATGATGAAGAAGATGGCCGGCGGGGGGCGGATGGGAATGCCGTCCATGCCCGGAATGTTCGGAATGAGGTAGGCCGATCAGCTCGGCGTACGGTACCGGCCGGTTCCGTCTCTTTCCGGCTCCCTCGAGACTGATCGAAAGACAGTGAGCCGCATTCGTGTGGCGTTGCGACTCGCACTACTTCCCGCACTCGTGGTCGTGGCGCTCGCGTTCGCCTGGCGCCTGGGCTATTTCGAGCTCGCCAGCCATGAGCAATTGGTTGCCTTGGTTCGGCAGGCGAGGCACACGCCAGCGGCCGGGCTCGTTTACGTGTTTGCTTATGCGCTGATCGCCGCGCTCGGACTGCCGATTACAGTGCTCTCCATTATCGGTGGCGCGCTTTTCGGCACCGCCCGGGGCGCAGCATTGGCTTGGTCGGGAGCAATGGCCGCTACTCTAATCGCCCACGCCTTGGCTCGGTCCATCGGTCAGGAATCCGTGCGTCGACTGCTCGGACGCCATCATTTGCTCGATCGCCTGCGGAAGCGGTCGGACTTCTGGTTGCTTTTTCGCCTCCGCCTTGTTCCGGTCGGACCGTTTGCGGTGCTCGACTACGTTGCCGGGCTCGTCGGTGTGTCCCTTCGCGTGCTGTTGCTGGCTACGGCATTTGGAGTATTGCCGACCGTGGCGGCATACGCCTACGCAGGCGCAGAGCTGGTAACCGGTTTACAGCAGGCAGGAGAGGCCCGATTCCGCGCTCTCTGGATCGCGGCCGGGGTCACGGTTGTCATGATTTGCATCTCGCTCGTGCCGACAGCGATTCGACAAATGCGCGGGTGAGATCGAGGCGAATGGCGGGCTCGGTTACACCGATCTCGACTCGTCAGAAAATCGCGCGTAGGAGCAAATGGGTCGGTAGATAAATCAGGATGGGGAATCCGATCATCAGCGCGAACACCCACAGTTTGGGTGGGAGGGGCCGTCGCGGCGGAGTGCCAAATCCAAAAACCCAGTTGATGTTGTGTTCCGGTCTCGTCAGCAGATATGTGGCGGGCAAAACGATCCAGGCGATGATGGTCATCACGAGCCATGCGCGCGAGTCGTAGCCAAGTGAAGAGACGAGCCAAATGAGCGTGAACGGAAGCACGACGTGGTATAGCGAGAGGCCACGCATGAAGAGCGGGCGCCTGGTGTCGAACATGTAATCCGTTAGACTGGAGAGACTTTTCCCCGTCAGTAACCGGACGGCAAAACTGAGGTTCCAAAACAACTCCGGCGCCAACACGCCGACCGCAGTCGTGCTAGCGACCAGCAAGCTCTCCAGCCAAAGCGCCGCACCGGTCGCGAACAACGCGAGGTCGGAGAACCACAGAAAGTTGAGTGGTCCAGCGTCTGCCTTCCGCGCGTACGCCGGCAGCAGTACCGCCGCGTAGAGGGTGTATCCGAGCTTGAGCCAAAGCGGGACGAGTCTCATTCCAGAAACTCGGCGTCGAGGTCGCGGTGCGATCTGGAACCTACAGAACTGAAGCGGGGAGCGGTTAGCGTCACAGCTTTACTGCTCGGAGCTTTATAACCCATTGTAGCCCAACGGAGAGGCTTGTGTGCGGACGATGGCGAGCTCCTGGCTAAGAGGCTGCAACGCTGTTCGCTCCCCGCTTTAGTTCTATGCATGCTAGTTAGCACCGAGAACTGTATGCCGAGATAGTGACTAATTAGATTGTAGGACCAAGTTTCCCCGGGTGCGCACCGGAATCACCGGCGTCGCGAGGAGCCCGGATTGGGATGCGAACGAGGCGTCCCGCCAACCACCCTCTTTCAAGGGAGCAGTACGAGATGGTAAAGATTCGTCTCCGCCGCGTTGGGCGAAAAAATGCGCCGTTCTATCGCATTCTCGTCGCGGACTCGCAGAGTCCACGCGATGGGAAGTTCATCGAGGTGATCGGTCAGTACGCCCCCCGGAAGAGTGAGGGTTCGCTCCAGGTCGACGAAGCGAGAGCCAACTACTGGCTCAACCTCGGCGCCCAGCCGACCGATACTGTGCGGTCACTCCTTCGGCGAGCTGGCGTTCTCAGACGGCGCCACGAGCAGAGGCTCGGGATCGAGCGCAAAGACGAAGCTGTTCCGGTCAGCGAAAAACCGGACGAAGCCGCCGCCGGCGCTTAGACCGGCCAGTTCTCCAATGCCTGGGCCCGAATACGCGATCGTCGGGCTGATCCGCAAAGCACAGGGAATTCGCGGAGAGGTCATCGTAGAACCTCTGACCGACAAGCCGGACGTGATCTTCGCGTCCGGCAGTCGTGTTTTTGCGGGCACGCCGAGTGGGGATTTGGCGCCTGCTCGCGATGTGAGAGGAGTCGAGGAAGTCCCGACGCTCACGATTTCGGAATCGAAGCCGTTCAAGAAAGGGCTCATCGTCAAATTCGAGGAGCTGGGTGATCGAGACAGCGCCGAGCTCTGGCGAGGGCGGTATTTGCTGGCGCCGTTCAGCGAGCTGCCGCCGCTCGAGGAAGACGAGGTGTATCTCCACGACCTCATCGGAATGCACGCGGTGAGCACATCGGGCGAGCAGCTCGGTACTGTGACGACTTTCTACGAGTTGCCTCAGGGCCTGGTTCTGGACATTCAGACCGCGCGCGGAACGGTGATGGTTCCATATCGTCCCGAAGTGATCGTCCGGACCGACCTCGAAGAGCGAACGGTCGTGATAAACGAAAAACTCGGATTCACGGACGATTTTTCCGGGAGCGAAAGCTGACGTGCCGCTCAGAGTAAACGTCGTCACGATCTTTCCCGAGTTTTTCACCGGCCCGCTTGGCTTGAGCATTCCATCGCGAGCTGCAGCGGCGGGAAGTGTCGCCTACAACATCGTCGATCTGCGAGATTTCACGCACGACAAGCACCGGACGGTCGACGACTATCCGTACGGGGGTGGTGCGGGAATGGTGATGAAGCCGCAGCCGTTCTTCGAAGCAGTCGAATGGCTGCAGACGAAACCGCCAATCGTGCTGCTCTCGCCGCGTGGTCGCGTCTTCACACACGCCGATGCCGAGCGATTCGCTGCCGGTGAGGAGCTGACGCTGCTTTGCGGGCACTATAAAGACATCGACCAGCGCGTCGCCGATCATCTGTCGACTGAAGAAATCTCACTCGGTGATTTCGTCCTGAGCGGCGGCGAGGCTGCAGCACTGGCGATCATCGATGCGACCGTGCGGCTGCTGCCCGGCGCGATCTCTGACATCGATAGCGCGCGTGGAGACTCTTTTTTTGGGAGGGGACTGAGTGCGCCGAGCTACACACGTCCGCTAGATTTTCGTGGGCACACGGTTCCGGAAGTGTTGCTGTCGGGGGACCACGCACGGATCGCGAAATGGCGGGAAGAGGAGGGGGAGAGGCTGACGAAGGGCCGCCGATTGGGGAACTAACTGCAACGGCAACTGAACAAGACGTCAGCTGGAGCCTTGCAGTTGATGCTCGAGTTACCGACAGGCTTTGACTGGCATAACCCCGGTTTTAGGTTTACTTTTGGTGGCTAGTCGGGAACCCACTAAACAAGTCCTTATCAGGCTGTAACTCCAGCCCAGAGCGTCATATGCATCCCTTCATCGACACCCAAAAAGAGTGGCTTCGCGACAACATCCCGCCGTTCCGCGCCGGGGACACGCTCCGCGTCAACGTTCGCGTGCGCGAGGGTGACAAGGAAAGACTCCAGGCTTTCGAAGGTGTCTGCATCGCCAGACGTGGTAGCGGGGTCAGCGCAACGTTCACGGTCCGGAAAATCTCCAACGGCGTCGGCGTCGAGCGCATCTTCCCGGTTCACAGCCCGATGATCGCCGACATCAGCGTCGTTCGCCGCGGGCGCGTGCGTCGCGCCAAGCTTTACTACCTGCGCCATCTGACCGGCAAGGCGACCCGTATCAGAGAGCGGAAAGCCAAGGTTACGGTGCCGGGCTCGGAGACAATCGCCGAAACGGCAACCGAGACTGGCGTCCAGGCCTAGCTCTTTAGTCGCTTAGCGAGCGCAGAGCACCATGCAGGACGAGGTCGAACAGGGAGCTCCCGACTCGACCCCAGACTCTCCCAGTCCGGCTCCGAACAAGAAGCGTCGCAAGTTTCGCTGGGCACGTTGGACAACCATTGAGCGCGACCTCCGCCGAGAAAAAGGTCCGCTCCTGGCCGGAGTCGACGAAGTAGGCAGAGGCCCAATCGCGGGACCGGTTGTCGCCTGCGC
>Ga0137366_10000813_pt1 | contig 21897 bp, 19 predicted proteins | sample SagtaG_8_FD_104938 | JGI IMG/M metagenome (GOLD analysis project Ga0137366, IMG submission 104938) | Vadose zone soil microbial communities from Sagehorn Ranch, Mendocino, California, USA - Sage1_L_60_16 metaG | ecosystem: Environmental > Terrestrial > Soil > Vadose zone | place: USA...
CCCGGCTCGATCCCGAAGGACACCGAGTTCTTCCGGCGCGCCGCCGCCGAACTCCACCTCAGGCGCGCTCAGCTCGCCGCGTTCGGCGCGACCCGCCGGCCCGGCGTGCAGGCGGCCGACGACCCCCAGGTCGCCGCCCTGCGCGATTCGGGCGCGCCGGTCGTGACTCTGGTCGCCAAGAGTCACGACCGGCACGTCCTGCTCGCCCTGCGGACCACGCTGGACGAGAACCTCGCCATGATCGCCGACACGATCACCCACCTGCGCGAGCACGGCCAGCGGGTGTTCCTGGACGCCGAGCACTTCTTCGACGGCTACCGGTCCAACCCGCAGTACGCGCTCGAGGTGGTAAGAACGGCGGCGCAGGCCGGCGCGGACGTCATCGCGCTGTGCGACACCAACGGCGGCATGATGCCGAACGAGCTCGGCGACGTGGTCCGCGCGGTGCACGACGTCACCCAGGCGCGCCTCGGCATCCACTGCCACGACGACACCTCCTGCGGCGTCGCCAACACCCTGGTCGCCGTCGACGCCGGCGTCAGCCACGTGCAGGGCACCGCCAACGGGTACGGCGAGCGGGCGGGCAACGCCAACCTGTTCAGCGTGGTGGCCGGCCTGCAGCTGAAGAAGGGCCGCGCCGTGCTGCCGGCCGAGGGCATCCGGGAGATGAGCCGGATCGCGCACGCGATCAGCGAGGTCACCAACGTCGCGCCGGACACCCACCAGCCGTACGTGGGCCTGTCCGCGTTCGCGCACAAGGCCGGCCTGCACGCCTCGGCGGTCAAGGTCGACCCGATGCTGTACCAGCACATCGACCCGGCCCTGGTCGGCAACGACATGCGGATGCTGGTCTCGGACATGGCCGGCCGCGCCTCGGTGGAGCTGAAGGGCCGCGAGCTCGGCTACGACCTGTCCGGCGACAGGGAGGTCATCGGCCGGGTCACCGGCCGGGTGAAGGACCTCGAAGCCCGCGGCTACACCTTCGAGGCCGCCGACGCGAGCTTCGAGCTGCTGCTCCGCGACGAGCTCGGCCAGCGGCAGGAGTACTTCGCGGTCGAGTCCTGGCGGGTCATCGTCGAGCGGCACCCCGATAACCGGATGACCAGCGAGGCCACCGTCAGGCTGAGCGCCAAGGGGGAGCGCCTGGTCGCGGTGGGCGAGGGCAACGGCCCGGTGAACGCGCTGGACAAGGCGCTGCGCGCCGCGCTCGAGCAGATCTACCCCGAACTGGCCGCGCTCGAGCTCACCGACTACAAGGTGCGGATCCTGGCCGGCACGCACGGCACCGGCGCGGTGACCCGGGTGCTCATCGAGTCCGACGACGGCAGCGGCGATAGCTGGAGCACGGTCGGCGTGGACGAGAACATCATCGCCGCGAGCTGGCACGCCCTCGAGGAAGCCGTCACCTACTGCCTCCTCCGCTCCGGCCGCGAGCCCAGCTAACCCCGCCCCGCCCCCGCCCCAACGCCATGAAACCCGGGATCCAGTGCGTTCGAACGCACTGGATCCCGGGTTTCACTCCCTTCCGAGCACCGCCTTACGCGGCCGGAACCTTGTCCAGGAAGCCGTAGACGCTGCGGATCTGGCCGCCCCCGTTCAGGACCGCGACGTCGAAGCCGACCACGACCGGCTCGGCCGCCCCCGCGGGCCCCAGGTGCCAGGTGAACCGCGCCTGCTCGTGGTGCGCGTCGACCGGGCCGCCGAGCGTGAACACGAAGCCGGGGAACTGCTGCTGGACCGCGCCGATGAGCCCGTCGATCTCGGCCCGCCCGCGCGCGTCGGCCAGCGGGTCGGTGTAGCTGCCGTCCTCCGTCCACAGCGCGTCCACCAGCCCCCGGCGGCGTTCCGCGTCCTTCTCGTTCCACGCGGCGAGGTAGCGCTCGACAATCTCCTGCATCGTTTTCTCCCTCCGTAGGTACCACCGATCCTGCCGACCGGAGGGAAGCGTCGCAATTACCTCCGAGGTAATGCAAACGCGGACGGAAACCGGCTAGGCTCACCAGGATGCACGCCGGTGACCTGATCCGCGAGTGGCGGCAGCGCCGCCGGCTCAGCCAGCTCGACCTCGCCATCGCGGCGAACGTCTCGTCCCGGCACCTGAGCTTCGTCGAGACCGGCCGGTCCCGGCCGACCAGCGAGATGATCCTGCACCTGGCCGAGCACCTGGACGTGCCGCTGCGCGACCGCAACGCGCTGCTGCTGGCCGGCGGCTTCGCGCCCGCCTACCCCGAACGCGGCCTGGCCGAGCCCGAGCTCCACGCCGTCAAGAACGCCCTGAAGCGCGTCCTGGACGGCCACGAGCCCTACCCGGCCGCGGTGGTGAACCGCTGGTGGGAGCTGGTCGACGCGAACGCCGGCATCGCGCTGTTCACCGGCGACGTCGGCCCGGAGCTGCTCGAGCCGCCGGTCAACGTGCTGCGGCTGAGCCTGCACCCGGACGGGATGGCGCCGCGGATCGCGAACCTCCCCGAGTGGCGCGCCCACCTGCTGGCCCGCCTGCACCGCCAGGCCGAAGCCACCGGCGACCAGCGCCTGACCGCCCTGCACCAAGAGCTCAGCGCCTACCCCGGCGGCCTCAGCCGCCCGCCCGGCCCGGCCGACGTGGTGATCCCGCTCCGCTACCGCGCTGCAGGGGCTGAGCTGTCCTTCCTCAGCATCACCGCCGTGATCGGCACTCCGATGGACGTCACCGTCGAGGAGCTGGCCATCGAATCGTTTTATCCCGCCGATCACCAGACCGCGAAGGCCCTCGCGTGACCCCTGGCCGGCTGAGCCCGCGGGCCCCACCCACCTCCCCTGCCCTCTTCACTGCGCCGCCCTGCACCGCCAGCTCCTGCTCGACCGGGCCCCGGTGACCGCGCTCGACGCGGTCGGCCACCTGGCCGGCCTGCAGGCGCAGGCCCCGCACGTCGGGCTGTGGTCGAGGCTGGCCGGCTTCCGTCATGAGGAGCTGAGGGAGCTTATTACCGAACGGGCCGTGCTTCGCGCTCACCTGATGCGTAACACGGTCCACCTGGTCGACGCCGCGGACTACCTCCGCTTCCGCCCCCTCTACCAGCCCTTGCTGACCCGCCACCTGGCCGGGAACTTCGGGAAGAACCTGATCGGCGTCGACCTGGCCGAGCTCGCCGGCGTGGCGGCGGACTTGCTCGGCCAGATCCCGCTGACCCGCGTCGAGCTCGCCGCCCGGCTGGCCCCGCGCTGGCCGGACCACGATCCCGCCTCGCTCGCCTATGCCGCCAGCCACCTGCTGCCACTGGTCCAGGTGCCGCCGCGCGGCCTGTGGGGCGAGCCGAACCACCGGGCCGCGTTCATGCTGGCCGACGCGTGGCTGGCCGGCCGCGACCCCTCCGCCTCACCCAACCCGCTCCGCGGCCCCGGCCCACCTCGCGATCCCGGCCCACCCCGCGGCCCCGGCCCCACCCCTACATCGCAGTCGACCATGCTCGAGCAGCTCGTGCTGCGCTACCTGGCTGCCTATGGCCCGGCCAGCGTGGCCGATGCCCAGGCCTGGTCCGGGCTGACCCGGCTGCGCGAGGTGACCGAGCGCCTCGGCTCCCGGCTGCGCACCTTCACCGGCCCGGACGGCGCCGAACTGCTGGACCTGCCGGACGCGCCGCGCCCCGACCCGGACGTCCCGGCGCCGCCCCGCTTCCTGCCCGAATACGACAACCTGCTGCTCTCCTACGCCGAACGCACCCGGGTCATCCCGCACCGCCGTCCGGTCCCGCTGCCGCCCGGGCACGGCGCGACGGGGGGAACGCTGCTCGTCGACGGCCTGTGGCAGGCCGACTGGAAGATCAGCCAGAGCGTCCTGGAGATCGAGCCGTTTACCCCGCTGGGCCCGGCGGACCGGGACGCCATCGTGGCCGAGGGGGAGCGGCTTCTCGGCTTCGCCGCCCCCGCGATAGCCGTCCGCGATGTACGTTTTGTCCCCGTTCGTTCGGGCTAAATAACTGACCCAGGGCCGCAGTGGGCCGGCCAGGGATTTACGGTAGGGGCATGGACGACAAGCAGATCATGGCTCACATCGACGAGCTGATCGATACCGAGCACCAGCTCCGCCGGCAGCTCGCGGCCGGCGAACTGACCAGCCAGCAGGAGCGCGAGCGGCTGCGCTCCGCCGAGGAGGCGCTGGACCAGTGCTGGGACCTGCTGCGGCAGCGGCGAGCCCGCCGGGAGTTCGGCGAGAACCCGGACGAGGCGATGGCCCGGCCGGCCGGCGAGGTCGAGGGCTACCAGCAGTAGCCAGCCGCAGGATCACAACGACAGGAGTGGCGTGCGTATCGCGAGATTCGCCAAGGGCGACGGGGTCGCGTACGGCGTAGTCGAGGGCGAGCTAGAGAGCGGAGGAGCGGGGAGGCCACCGCGGCCGGGACTGACGATCGCGGAACTGTACGGGCACCCGTTCGGCGTGGACCCCGGCGGGGTCAGGCTGACCGGTAACCGGTACCCGCTGGCCGAGGTCAGGCTGCTGGCGCCGGTGCTGCCGAGCAAGGTCGTGGCCGCGGGCCGGAACTACGCGTCGCACGCGCGGGAGGTGGCCGGGGAGCCGCAGGCCGAGCCGGTGATCTTCCTCAAGCCGTCCACCTCGGTGACCGGTCCGGGGGACGCGATCAAGTACCCGGTCAAGCTCACCGACCGGGTGGATTTCGAGGGCGAGCTCGCCGTCATCATCGGCAGGCTCTGCCGCGGCGTGCCGCGGGAGCGGGCCGAGGAGGTGGTGTTCGGTTACGCCTGCGCGAACGACGTCACCGCGCGGGACCTGCAGGCCAGGGACGGGCAGTGGACCCGGGCCAAGGGCTTCGACACGTTCTGCCCGCTCGGGCCGTGGATGGAAACCGGGACGAACCCGTCCGACCTCGAGCTCACCACCACGGTCAACGGCGAGATCAGGCAGCAGGCCCGCACGTCCGAGCTGCTCTGGGACGTGCCCGGGCTGATCGCGTACGTCAGCCAGGTGATGACGCTGCTGCCCGGGGACGTGCTGCTGACCGGGACGCCGGCCGGGGTGGGGCCGCTGACCGACGGGGACGAGGTTTCCGTGACGATCGAGAGCATCGGCACCCTGACCAACCGGGTGGTAATCGGCGACTGAAAATTTGCCCCCATTTAGTTTAGGATTAGCGTTCGGAGCGGGCGCGACCGTGCGCCAGGACCTACTCCGGCAGGTTTGCGCAAGGGTGGGCATTATGGGTGGGGGCTACGGTCGCGATTCCGGTCGGCAATCCCCGTCGTATTCCTTCTCCCACCTGGTGCCGGTGCGTCACTGGGCCCGCGACCCGGCGCTGCGCAGCTGGCCGGTGCTGCTGCTGGTCGCCCTGGTCTGCGTGCCGCCTATCGCGCTGGTCATGCTCAACGACCCGACCCCGGCCAAGATCCGCGACATCGCCTGGATCTTCGCGGTCTACTTCGCCGTGGCCTGGCTGCTGCTGCTCGGCGTCATCGTCCGCCCGCAGCACGTCAGCCGGGCCATGCTGGCCGCCATCGCGGTCGTCGGCGTCGTCACCCAGGCGCCCACCGCGATCTTCCTCGAGACCAAGCTGCACGCGGGCACGAGCAGCCTGCTCGACATCTTCACCATCGGCATCCCCGAGGAACTAGCCAAGGCCATCCCGATCGTGGTGGTGGCGTGGATCTGGCGGCGGTACTGGCACACCCAGACGCCGCGCGACTACCTGTTCCTCGGCGCGGTGAGCGGGCTGGTGTTCGGCGCGGCCGAGGTCGTGCACTACTTCACCGACGTGCTCGGCTCGATCTCGGGCCATGCCACCGGCCTGGACCTGCAGACCCTGACCATCCAGTACATCTGGCGCTTCCTCACCGACCCGATCGACCACGCCTGCTGGGCGGGCATCACCGGCTACTTCATCGGGCTGGCCATCACCAGCCCGCACCGGGAGTACTGGATCGGGCTGATCGGGATCGGCATCGCGGCGGTCCTGCACGGCCTCAACGACTGGAACCCGATCAACAGCCACCCCGCCTGGGTGCTGATCACCCTGATCAGCGTGCTGCTGTTCCTCGGCTACGCCCGGGCCGGGGCCTGGCTGCCTGAGCAGGCGATGGCCGCGCCGGACGGCATGGCCGTGCCCGCCGGGCAGGCCCGGGCACAGGCCCGGCCACGGGCAGCGCCCGCGCCCTGGGCCGCGGCCCCGCCCGCCCCTCCGCCTGCCCGGCCGCGCGCGCCCGCGACGCGGGACGAATGGTGGCAGCACGTCCCCGCGGCCGCCGCGCCGCCTCCGCCCCCGCAGCCCGCCGCCGCCAGGTCGTCCAACCGGACCGCACCGGACGCCGCCGCGCCGTACAATCCGGCCACCGCGCCTACCGTGCTCCAGCGCAAGCCGCCCGTTCGGCCGTGGTGGGAACAAGAACGCTAGGTCCGTGACAGGCTAGTAGCGCCCGAGCCGGGAGAGGAGGGGATTCCTCCGGTGGTCAACCTCGACCGCAGGAAGCTTGCCGCGCCGTTGTTCGCGCAAGCCGCCGCGTTCGTCGTGGTGCTGGTTATCGGCGGGTTCACCGGCCACGCAAAGACGCCCTCGCCCGCACCCGGGCCGGGCGGGACGCAGGCCCCGACCGCCACCACCGCCTCACCCACGGCCAGCTCGGCCTCGAGCAAGGGGGCCGCGCTCAAGCTCACCGTCAGGGTGATCAAGGACGGCGACGGCCTGCCGCTGCCCGGTACCCAGGTGAACGTGCTGCAGACCGGGACGCTGACCAGCGTGGTGACCGGCACCCTGAACCCGGCCCTGGAGTTCGCCTCCAACGTCCCCGCCGGGCAGTACCAGGTGTGCATCCAGCCGCCGATCGGCTGGGGCAGCGAGGTCCGCACCACGCACGTGCTGGCGGGCTGGATCTGCTCGCCCGCCGACCTCAGGACCAGCCCGCAGCTGGTGACGTTCCGCCTCGGCAACCAGGTCCCGCAGGTGGGACAGTGAAGGGGGAAGGGGAGGTGGGTGGGGCGCACGGGCGCCGCGGACCGGGGCCGGCCGGCCCTGGTCAGCAGGGCCCGGCTCAGGTCGGATGGGCCCTGCTGGTGATCGCGATGGCGCTGATCGGCGGCCTGGCCGCGGCCACCCTGGTGGACGCCTCGCTGCTCATCGCGGTAGTCGTGTCCGTGGTCATCGGCGCCGTCGGCGTGGTGGTCGTGCTCCGCTCGCCCGCTCGGGAGCCAGAACTGACCGCCCCGCGCACGGCCACCATGCCGCGTGCCCACCCGCGCCCTGCCCCATCGAGCCGGGCCGCGCCGCCGCCCGACTCCTACCCGCCCGACCCGGTCGCCCCGGTCACCGCCCAGATTCCGGCTCCGGGCGGAGCCGACGGGTTGAACCGTGGCGGTGCGCCCGCCGTGAACGAGACTGTGGTCCAGATGCTGCCGCTCGGCACCGAGGGCTCGCCGGACGCGCCCTGGTGGGATTCGGCCCATCCCGCGCCGGCCCCGAGCGCGGGCGCCAAGCGCGCGCCCGCCCCGGACCTGTCCACCTACCTGGCGTCCACCTTCATCGCGCAGTGCCCGCGCTGCGGTGCGTTCCGGCTCGACATCAGGCGGGGCAGGAGCGGCTGGAATTTCCGCTGCGAGGCGTGCGAGAACACCTGGACCTGGCAGCCCGGCACGCCGTGGCCGCCGGTCCGGGTTATGCCGCCTTAAACCCTGGAGTTCCTTGTTATCGCCGGAAAGCAACGGAGGTCATTTCATGTATGAGAGGGATATCAGCCGGAGGGATCCCGGCTGCGTGGTTTTCCTGCTCGACCGTTCCGATTCGATGAAGTCCACCTGGGTCAATAGCCAGGAGACCCTGGCCCAGGGGGCGGCCCGGGTGCTCAATGAGATATTGCTTGAATTGCTCTTCACGTCACAGGGCGAGCCGGGGAAGGCGCGCCACTATTTCGACATCGGCATCTTCGGTTACGGCCTGCGCCCGGTGGCCGGCGGCGAGGGCGTCGAGCCCGCCTTCGGCGGAAAGCTGGCCGGCCAGCCGCTGGTCGCGCTGCCCGACCTGCGAGACAACCCGATCGCGGTGCGGGAGTCTCCGTCGGTGGACATCGGCGCGCCGCCGAGCCGGGTGCCGGTCTGGGTCGAGCCGGTGCACGGCTACCGCACCCCGATGTGCCAGGCGGTGGCGGTGGCCGGCGCCCACGTCTACGAGTGGGCGAACGCGCACCCCGACTCGTTCCCGCCGATCATCATCAACATCACCGACGGCATGGTGACCGACAGCCCGTACGAGGGCGCCTCGCTGGAGGAGTGGGCGCAGCGGCTGGTCAACATCCAGACCAGCGACGGGCCCACGTTGTTCTTCAATATCTTCCTGTCCCCCGCGGCGTCCAACGGCGTGCTGTTCCCCGCGACGGACTACGGCCTGCCCGAGCCGGGCCCCCAGCTGTTCCGGATCAGCAGCATGCTGCCCCCGCCGATGATCGCCAACGCGCAGAGCACCGGCACGACGGTGGAGCCCGGGGCACGGGGGTTCGGCTTCAACGCCGACGCCACCATGCTGGTCCGGTTCCTCGAAGTCGGCACCAAGGTCGACGTGCGAGACTGAGCTGCCCGTCATGCAGATCCAGATGGTCACCTTCAGCGCGGCGAAGGACGGCAACGCGCCCGGCGAGTGGCAGGACGGCGCCTGCGGCGGCGTCGCCGCCGACGGGAGCTGGGCCCGCTTCCTCGTGCTCGACGGCGCCACCACGGCCTACGACCCGGTGCGCTGGGTGGACCAGCTGGTGCGGTCGTTCGCGCCGCCCGCGGGCGGGTCGGGCGGGCCGGGCGGATCGCGGCTGCCCCGGCTCGAGCCCGCCGCCATGCGGGCCTGGTTCGCCGAAATGCAGGACCAGTGGGCCGCGGAGGTCCGGGACTTCGACAGCATCATCGAGGAGCGCAAGTTCGCCGAGGTGGGCTCGTTCGCCACCCTGCTCGGCTTCGACATCTACGGGCTCGACGGCCCGGAACCCTACTGGCGGGGCGTGGCCCTCGGCGACACGGTGCTCTTCCACGTCCGGAAGGGGCACCTGATCGCCGCGTTCCCGCCGATGGGACCCGATGACTTCGGCACCCTGCCCGACGGCGTGCACACCTTGCCCGCCAGCCTGGAGCGGATGACCGAACGCCTGCTCACCGGCGGCGGGGCACTTGAGCCCGGCGACTTCCTTTTCGCCGCGACCGACGCGATGGCCCAGTGGATCTTGCGCACGATCGAGCGCGGCGAGGCCAAGGTCTGGGACGCGCTGACGACGCTGGCGCACCCCGACGTGTTCGCCCGGCTGATCGAGGACCAACGCAGAGAGCAGGACAGCGCTAAGAGGATGAAGAACGACGACGTGACGCTGATGCGCCTGCGGATGCTGGCCGGCCAGCCCGCCTACCTGCTGGCGTGCCGATGAACGCCTTCCCCGCCGCCGGCGACTACTACAAGGCGGTACAGGCGCCCGGCCGCTGCTTCACCGTGCCCAAGCTCCAGGCCGCCGAGTTCGTCTGGGACAGCCTCGGGCCGACGCTGGCCCGGGGCAGCAGCGCCGTGGTGTTCCAGGCCTCGGTGCAGGGCAGGACCCAGGCCCTGCGCTGCTACATCAGGGAAGATGCCTCCAGCCGGGACCGGTACAGCGCGCTGGACGCCTACCTGGCCGGTCACGACCTGAGCCCGTACGTGTCCGGCACCACCTGGCTCGACGGGGCGATCACCGTCAACCGGGCGCCCTGGCCGGTGCTGACCATGGACTGGATCGACGGCCGGACGCTCAACGAGTACGTGGACTTCCTGGTAGCCGGGTCCAACGCCGCCGCCCTGACCACGCTGGCGGGCCGGTGGCGCGAGCTGGTCGCGCTGCTCCAGCGGAGCGACTTCGCCCACGGCGACCTGCAGCACGGCAACGTCATGGTGGACCAGGACGGGCAGCTCCGGCTGGTCGACTTCGACGGGGTCTGGATTCCGCAGCTGGCCGGGCAGCCCCCGCCCACCGAGTACGGCCACCCGAACTACCAGCACCCCCTGCACCACAACTGGGACCGCTGGCTCGACACCTTCTCCGGCCTGGTCATCTACTTGTCGCTGGTCGCGCTGGCCAGGGATCCCGGGCTCTGGCTGGCCCTGTACAACTCCAAGAACCTGCTGTTCGCCAAGACCGACTTCTTCCCCCCGTTCACGTCCGAGACCTGGAAGCAGCTGGCCGCGCTGCGGGACCCGCAGGTCGACGAGCTGGCCAGCAAGCTGCAGGAGTGCTGCAACCCGCTCTGGGTGTCCAACCGGAGCCTGGAGGCGACCCTGGAGCAGCCGGCCGCCGCCCCGGCCCTGCCGCCAGTACCGGCCGGCCAGCCCTGGTGGCAGCAGCAGCCCGCGCCCGGCGCGGGGACCCCGGCCCAGGGGATTCCCGGCTCGGGGATCCCCGCCCCGGCGTCGCCGTCCCGGCCCTGGCCGCAGGCGGCCCCGTCGCCAAGCCCCGCGGCCTCGCGGCCCGCCGCCTCGCGGCCCGCGGCAGGACCAGCACCCGCATCCGCCGCGGCGCCCCCCGCGGGTCCGCCGGGGGCCGCGCTGCCCGCCCCGCCCCCGCTGTCCGCGCCGCTCGGCATGGCCGGTACCGGACCCATGCCGCAGCTGAGCCAGACGATGATGCCGCCCAGCGAGACGATCTGGTGGACGCGGCCGCCAGCCGGCCAGGCCCAGGGTCCGCCCGGCCCCGGGTATCGCGGTTCCGGATATCAGGGCTCCGTGCCGTCCGCGCCCATGCCCCGCGGGTACGCCCCGCATGCCCCGGTCCCGGCCCCGCCGGGACCCCCGGTGCCAGGACCTGGCGCCCCGGCGACGCGGACGCAGACGGGTACGGCGGTCGGCGCGCTCGCGCTCGCGCTCGGCGTCCTGCTGCTGGTCATCGGCGCGGCCAGCCACATCTCCGTCGTCGTGATCGGCGGCCTGGTGGCCGGCGCGTGGGGCATATGGCGGCTCGTTACCGCGACCGGGAGGAGCGGCAAGCCGCCCGGCTAATCCTTGATCCAGGTCAGCTGCTTCCAGTACGACAGCAGCTCTCCGGGGTTGGTCCCGACCAGCACGGCCATGACGTTCTGCTGGTTGTCGCTGGTGACGATGATCGGGGCGTTGCTGGTGCTGCTGTACTCCGCGATGCTCCCCGTCATGAACGGCGTCTGGTTGTGGAACTCCGTCCGGCATTCGACGAGGAAGTCGGTGAAGTCGTTGCCGGTCGTGCACTCCCGGTTCTTGTGGAAGTGATTGTCGCTGAGCAGCCTGCTGACCCCGCTGGCCAGCGCGGCCGGACTGGGATAGAGGTAGTAGATGATCGTCCCGGCGGGCAGGTTCAGCCGGGAGCACTGGCTCACCGCGGTCGCGCGGAACTGGGTGCCGGCGAGGTGGCAGTTGTCCCGGCCCTGTATCGCGGCCGGGATCTTGCTCAGCAGGACATCGTAGTCCGAGGTCGGGCTGGCGTCCGGTGACGTGGCCGGGCTCGTGGCCGGGCTCGTGGCCGGGCTCGTGCTCGGCCCGGTGCTGGCCGACTGGGACGAGGTTGCCGCCACCGTCTTGGCCGGGAACGGGCTCAGGTGCGCCACCGCCGCGACCCCCAGGTAGCCCGCGACCAGCGCGATGGCCGCGGCTATCCCCACCGTGTTGCGGTTGAGCAGCTTGGACCCTGACGACCCCCGCCCCGCCGGACCGCCCCCCATCCCGGGCGGCGGTCCCCCCGCCATCCCCGGCTGCGGTCCCCCTGCTATCCCTGGCTGCGGTCCCCCCGCCATCCCCGGCGCCAGCTCAGGCCCGCCCGGCACTCCCGGTCCGGCCGGCACACCGGTTCCGCCACCGCTCCCCGCACCCGTGCCGCCCGGCGCGGGGCGCGGCATCGACTGGGTTCCGCCCGGCGCGATCAGGCCGAGGGCACGGGCGAACTCGCGCACCACCCACAGGCTCGCAGCGCCGTCCAGGTCGCTCGCCTGGGCCAGGGTGGTGGCGACGGACTGGATGGCGCCGTAGTTCCCGTACTGCGGGATCGCGTCCCTGAGCAGCGCGGGCACGTCGGACCGGGCTGCGCTGACGATCAGGATGCACTCGCCGGGCAGCGCGGTGAGCTGAGTCCGGCAGAGGTGATCCATCACGGTCGCGTCGGACAGCACCTCCGGCCCGTGCGAGGTCACGGCGTCCTGCAGGGCCCGGCGCGCATCGCCGGCCGGGTCGATGACGTGCCCAGTCCCCTCAGTCACGAAGGACCTCCCCAAGAGGTATCCGCAGCGCTGCTATCGGCCACCTTAGAGGACGATTGCGTCGCTGGCTCAGCGCAGGAAGTCCCTGAGGTGACGCAGCTGTCGTTCTACGTGCGCCGTGGGCACCTGGTGACCGGTGAACGGGTGCACCGCGATGTCCTTGCCCGCGGCGATCTCGTTGTAGGCGGCGAATACCGTGGACGGCGGGCAGATCGTGTCCATCAGGCCCACGCTGAGCAGGCAGCGCGCGGTGATCCGGCGGGCCAGCAGCGCGCAGTCCACGTACCGCAGGGTGTCGAGCGCGGCCGGTATCAGGTCCACGTTGTGCGCCAGGAACTCGGGTATCTCGTTGTACGGCGCCTCCGGCGCCAGCGTGATGCCGCGCTGGATGTCGCACAGGAATGGCACGTCCGCGTGGCATATCGCGACCGCCTGCGGGACCAGCGCGGCGGTGGCCAGCGCGAGCCCGCCGCCCTGGCTGACGCCGCTCACCGCGACCCGCGGCGCTCCGGTCAGCTCGCTGGCCGCCTCGACGGCGAGCACGGCGTCGGTGAACAGCCGGGTGTAGTAGTAGCCTTCCGGCCGGGCGATGCCCCTGGTCATCACCTGAGCGTTCTCCGGCCCCGCGCCCGGGTCGCCGTGGCGGTCGCCGGTCGCCCCGGTGGTCCACCGCCCGCCCTGGCCCCGGGTGTCCATCACGAACACGGCGTAGCCGAGCGCGGGCAGTAGCGCGTGCTCGGCGGGCATGCCCCGGCCGCCGCCGTAGCCGATGAACTTCACTACCACCTGCGTCTGCCCGTCCGCACCCGGAGGTCGCAGGTACCAGGCCCTGATCCGGTCGCCGCCCGCCCCGGAGAACTCGGTGTCGAACACCTCGACCGGCGCGTAGATCTCGGTTTCGTACCTGGCCAGCACCGGCGGGCGGACCGTCGCGCGGGCTTCGTCCAGGCGCCGCTGCCACCATAGGTCGAGGTCCGGCGGCTCTGCGGTGCCCGTGCGATAATCGCGCAACTGGTCCAATGACAGGTCAAACCAGGGCATTCGTCCCTCCGGCCAGTCAAGGCGCCTGAATCTAGGCCCTACCATTTTCCTTGTGACGGCGGATCCCGGGGCGCGCGGTAGCCAATGGCGCCGCGTGTCCGGGGTATACGTTAACCGGGGCCCTGCTAGCTCCGGGGGGAACGATCCCCCCCAGACCCCCCCTGCTTATGGGGGGGCCGGCCCCCCCATAGCCCCCCGGGGTCATGGCTACGGGATACGCGGTGACGGTATGTACGCCGACGGGACGGACGGCAGCCGCCGCGACCGCGGTGCGCCTGCGGGACGCGGCCGCCGCGCGGCTGCCGTCATCGCCCTGACCCTCGGCCTGGCCGGGTTCGCCGTCTCCGCGGTCGGAGTGGCCATCCAGCTGCTGCCCCGGCATTTCAGCGCCGGGGAGCAGAGCCAGATCAAGGCGTGGGAGGTCATGCGCCGCTGGCAGACCACACCCGCCGGGCAGATCTTCCCGGCCTCGGTCCCGTACCAGCTCCCCGCCAGTGTGCTCCACGATGTGGCCCCGCTGCACCTGGAAGCGCTCCGGATCAGCATCGCGCCCCAGGAATCTGACTGCGCCAAGGCGGTGACCAGCGCGGCGGCCGGCGCGGCGCTGCGCAAGAACGGGTGCGAGGCGGTGCTCAGGGCGACCTACGTCGACGCCACCAGGAGCTACGTGATGACCGTCGGCGTCGCGGTGCTGCCGAACGCCGCCGCGGCCACCAGTGCGGACAGCGGCCTCGCCCCGCCCAGGCTGACCGCGGCGGGTGTGGCCAGCGGCCGCGGCGGGCTGGCGGCCGGCGTCCAGGTGGTCAGGTTCGGCGGCGCGACGGCCGGTGTCTACGACTACCACAGGCAGATCTCCACGAGCTACACGGCGGGCCCGTACCTCATCATGTACGCCGCTGGGTACGCCGACAGCCGGCCGCGGGTGCCGTTGAAGGACGACCCGTACTCCGACGCAGAAATGACCAATATGGCCCAGGGGGTCGCCCGATCCGTCGCGCACACGCTCGCCGCTGCTCCGGCCCCGCCCCGCTGCCCGGGGACGCCGGGATGCTGACCCGGGGGTGGCGTCCCGGAACCGCCCTGCTCGCCGCGGCCGGCCTGGTCGGCCTGGCCGCGCTGGCCACCGTCTCGGCCCCGCCCGCGGCCGCCGCCCCCGCCGACAGCATCCAGGCCAAAGAGCAGTGGGTGCTAAGCATGCTCAGTGCCCAGGCGGCCTGGTCGGTGACGCGTGGCGCTGGGGTAACCGTCGCGGTCATCGACAGCGGCGTGAACCCGCACGTCAGCGACCTGTCCGGCTCGGTTATCACCGGCCCCAACTACACCGGCGTGACCACCCGCCCGTCCAGCAAGGACTGGGGCGTGCACGGCACCTGGATGGCGTCGCTGATCGCCGGGCACGGCCACGATGGCGGCCTCAGCGGGGTCACCGGCACCGCGCCGGCGGCGCGGATCTTGTCGATCCGGGTGATCCCCGATCGCGCTGACCCGCACTACGGCAAGTACGAGCGGGAAGATGAGACCCGCATCCAGCAGTCGCTGGCCAACGGCATCAAGTACGCGGTAACCCACGGCGCCAAGGTCATCAGCATGTCGATCGGCTACAGCGCGCCGAGCAACACGGTCCGGGCGGAGTTGCAGGACGCCTACGATCACGGCGTGGTGGTCATCGCCTCCGCCGGGAACTCGGGTGACCCGGGCCCGAACAAGCACGGCCACCCGGCTCCCGAGTCCTTCCCCGCGGACTATCCCGGCGTGATTAGCGTCAGCGCCGTCGCCGCCAGCGGCGCGGTGGCCCGTTTCTCCAGCGACAACCTCTCCGTCAAAGTGGCGGCGCCCGGCGTATCGGTGCCCGCCCAGGGCAGGGACGGGCAGTACTGGCTGGTCAGCGGCACCAGCCCGGCCTGCGCGCTGGTGGCCGGGGTGGCCGCCCTGATCAAGTCGAAGTATCCGCGACTCGCGCCTGACCTGGTGGCCAGCGCGCTGACCTCGACGACCACGGGCCGGCCGGCGGACGGCTACGACAGCCAGGTGGGGTTCGGCATCGTGGACGCGGCCGCCGCGCTGACCAAGGCCGGGCGGCTGGCGGGTGTCCGGCCCGTAGCGACCAGCATCAAGGCCACCGTCAGGTATCACGGCGTGCTCCCGCCCGCGCCGGTCCGCCCGCGTGGCTCCGGCCAGCTCGTCTTGTTCTCGCTTCTGGCCCTCACCTCGCTGGCGCTGATCGCCGCCGCCGGGACCCGGCTGGCCGTGCTCCGTCGCGCCCAGGGCCGGGCGAACCGGTGACGCGGCCCGGAGACGACGGCGGCCCACCGCCGGTCGACGACTTCGCCAGCAGCGTGCTCGACGTGGTCGACTCGATCCCGCCCGGGCGCGTGATGTCCTACGGCGACATCGCCGAGTACCTGGGATCTGGGCCCGGGCCCCGCCAGGTGGGCCGGGTGATGGCTACCTACGGCGGCGCGGTGGCGTGGTGGCGGGTGATCCACTCCGACGGCACCCCCGCTCCCGGGCACGACAGCGTGGCCGTCCAGCACTACCTAGCCGAAGGCACCCCCCTCCGCTCCGCTCGCCCCCCGGTCCGCGTCGACATGCGCCGCGCCCGCTGGCCCGGCGGCCCCACCCCACCCCCGCGTCCCTAAAGATCGCGCTCCGCCCGGCCGCAGCCGCCTCTTCCATGAGTCCTGGCTGCACCCGACGCGAGGCGCGCCGCGGCGGCGCAATCTCGCCGTCAAGGCCTCAGCCTCCCCACGCGACACCACAATCGCTCTGCCGCATGGACACGAAACCCCGCCGCGAAACCTGCCCCGCAGCCGCTGCCAAACCCCGCCGCCGCAACGTCTCAGCCGCCCCACGCAGAACCCCAGGCGCACCGCACCTGGGGCACCCGAAACTCACCGCGCCGTGACACGCCGAACCTCCCCGGATGAGCCCCGAAATGTCACTGGCGTCTGCTGGAATGCTAGTAATGGACCAGTCCCGAGCCCCCGCGTACCGCCTCGTCCGCCGCCCCCCGCCCGGCGGCCAAGGCGGAGCCGCAGCCGGCGCCGGAGCGGGCGCGGGAGCGGGCGCGGCGGGCGGACCGCCCCGGCTGGACCAGGCGCAGCAGCAGGTCGTGGATCACGCGGGCGGCCCGCTGCTGGTGCTGGCCGGGCCGGGCACCGGCAAGACCACCACGATCGTGGCCGCGGTGGCCGACCGGATCGAGAACCGCGGCATCGCGCCCGAGCGGATCCTGGTCCTCACGTTCAGCCGCAAGGCCGCCGCCGAGCTGCGCGAGCGCATCACCGCCCGGCTCAAGCGCACCACCCGGGAGCCCCTCGCCGTCACCTTCCACAGCTACGCCTACGCGCTGGCCCGGCGCGAGTTCGTGCTGGCCGGCGACGAGCCGCCGCGGCTGCTCTCCGCGCCGGAGCAGCTGCTGGAAATCCGCCGGATGCTGAAGGGCGAGGCTAGCGACGGCGGCTCCCGCTGGCCGGAGCGGCTCAGGCCCGCGCTGGCCACCCGCGGCTTCGCGGAGGAGGTGCGCGACCTGCTGCTGCGCGCGGCCGAGCGCGGCCTGGACGGCCGCAGCCTGCGCCAGCTGGGCAAGCACAAAGACCGTGACGACTGGGCCGCCGCGGCCGGGTTCCTCGACCGGTACGCGGCCCGCTTCGACCTCGCCCCGGTCCCGGCCTACGACTACGCCGAGATCGTCCGCATCGCGGCTGCCCTGCTCGGCCGCGAGGAGACCAGGCAGCGCGAGCGCGGCGCCTACGACGTGGTGCTGGTCGACGAGTACCAGGACAGCGACCCGGCGCAGGAGTCGCTGCTGATGGCGCTGGCCGGGGACGGCAGGGAGCTGATCGCGGTCGGTGACCCGGACCAGTCCATCTACGCGTTCCGCGGCGCCGACGTGCGCGCGCTCACCGAGTTCCCGGACCGGTTCCGCACCGCGGACGGCCAGCCGGCCCCGGTAGTGGCGCTGCGCACCTGCCGCCGCAGCGGACATGACCTGCTGGCCGCGTCCCGCCGGGTGGCGCGCCGGCTCCCGGCCGCGCCAGGGGCAAGCGCCGCCCAGGCCCGGCACCGGCTGCTGGTGCCCACGCCGGAGAGCCCGCCCGGCGAGATCCGCATCCTGATCGCGGACAGCTCGACCCAGGAGGCCGCGCTGGTCGCCGACACCCTGCGCCGCGCCCACCTGGCCGACGGGGTGCCCTGGCCGGACATGGCCGTCCTGGTCCGCTCGGCCACCCGGCAGGTGCCGCTGCTGCGCCGGGCGCTGACCGCGGCCAACGTGCCGGTCGCGGTGGCCGGGGACGACCTGCCGCTGGCCGAGGAGCCCGGCACCCGCCCGCTGCTGATGCTGCTCCGCTGCGCCTTGAACCAGACCCACCTCGACGAGCCCACCGCGGCCGAGCTCCTCTGCGGCCCCCTGGGTGGCACCGACGCCCTCGGCCTGCGCCGCCTGCGCCGGTCCCTCCAGCTGCTGGCCGACGCCGACCCCGAGGGCCAGCACACCTCAGGCTCAGCCAGCAGCGACATGCTGGCCCACGCCCTGCTCGACCCCCGCGACCTGGCCATGGTGCCGGACCGGGTGGCGGCGCCGGCCCAGCGCCTCGCGAAGCTGCTCGCCACCGCGAAGGATGCCGTCAAGAAGGGCGGCAGCGCCGAGGACGTGCTCTGGGCCATCTGGGCCGCCTCCGGCCTGGCCGCGCAGTGGCAGCAGGCCAGCGCGGCGGGCGGCCCGGCGGGCGCGGCCGCCGACCGGGACCTGGACGCGGTGCTGGCGCTGTTCGACAAGGCCGCGCACTTCACCGACAGCATGCCGCCCGGCGCGCCCGCGCTGTTCGCCAACAGCCTGACCAGCCAGGAGATCGCCGGCGACACCCTAGCCGAGCGGGCCGTCAGGGACGACTGCGTCCGCATCCTGACCGCGCACCGGTCCAAGGGCCTGGAGTGGGACGTCGTGGTGGTGGCCGGCGTCCAGGAGGAGACCTGGCCCGACCTGCGGATGCGCGGGTCGCTACTCGGCGTCGACGAGCTCGCCGAGGCCGCGAGCGGCCCCGGGCAGGACGCCAGCGCGGACGTGGACGCGGCCCTGCTGGCGGCCAAGCTGCTGGCCGAGGAGCGCCGGCTGTTCTACGTGGCCGCCACCCGGGCGAAGAGAAAGCTCGTCGTCACCGCGGCCGGCGGCGAGGACACCGACCAGCGCCCGTCCCGGTTCCTGACCGAGCTGGCGGGTGACGACATCCGCATCGAGCGGGTCGCCGAGAGCCAGCACCGCTGGCTGTCCATGCCCGCGCTGGTCGCCGACCTGCGCCGGGCCGCGGCCGACGCGGCGCGGCAGGCCGCCGTCCGGCAGGCGGCAGCGGCCCAGCTGGCCCGGCTGGCCGCCGCCGGGGTCCGCGCGGCTCACCCGCGCGAGTGGTACGCGCTGACCGAGCTGTCCGACTCCGGCCCGATCGTGGCCGGCGGCGAGGCGGTCCGTCTGTCCCCGTCCCAGGTCGAGTCGTTCACCCGGTGCGGGCTCCGCTGGCTGCTCGAGGCGGCGGTCGGCGCGGGCCGCACGGACGTCCTGCGCCACCTGGGCACGGTGATCCACGCCGCCGCCGTACTGGCTGCCGAGGGAGCTACCGAACGGGCCGTGGCTGATCGCATCGATGAAATCTGGCACCATCTCGACTTCGGGAGCGCCTGGTACAGCGCGAAGCAGCGCGCGCTGGCCGAGCGCATGGTCCGGCGGTTCCTCGACTGGCACGCGGAGAACCCGCGCGAGCTCGTCGCGGTGGAGCAGGCGCTCAAGGTGCGCGTCGGCCAGGTGGAGATCACCGGCCGGGTGGACCGGCTCGAGTCGGACGAGGAGGGCCGCGCCGTCGTCGTCGACCTGAAGACCGGCGGCAGCGCGCCGCGCGAGGACGAGCTGGGCCGGCACCCGCAGCTCGGCGTCTACCAGCTGGCCGTGCTGCTCGGCGCGTTCGAGCGGTTCGGCCTGGCCGAGCCGGGCGGGGCGGAGCTGGTCCAGGTGGGCAAGGCGGCCGGCGTGACGCTGCGGGCCAAGGTGCAGCGGCAGGGCGCGCTGGCCGAGGACGACGAGCCCGGCTGGGCCAAGGACCTGGTGGAGACCGTCGCCGCCGGCATGGCCGGGCCCGTCTTCGAGGCCCGGGTGAACCCCGGCTGCCGCACCTGCCCGGTTGCCGCCTGCTGCCCGGTCAACCCCGAAGGGGAGCAGGTCGGGCCCTGAGCTTGCGCGATGACCCGGCTTCCGGCGTGCTGGTCCGCGCGTGGTTCATCTGCGGCGGGTGATACAACTGGATGAAGATATGCGCGCCGTTTCCTGGCGGCGCCGGGGATCCTGCCCCAGCGGCCGGCCGGGCCGACCGACCGGGATGCGCCGATGACCGGGTGGCCGGCCAAGCCGGTGATCTACGAGATCAACACCGCGATCTGGCTGGGCGACTTGTCGCGGGCCGCCGGGTGGCAGGTGACGCTGGCCGACGTGCCCGCCTCCGCCTGGGACGATGTCACACCAGCCGGCGCCGACGCGGTGTGGCTGATGGGCGTGTGGGAACGAAGCCCGGCCGGCCTTGAGCTGGCCAACGCGAACGCGGGGCTGCAGGCCTCGTTCCGGGACGCTCTGCCCGATGTACGGCGTGACGACGTGATCGGATCGCCGTATTGCGTACGCCGGTACGTCGTCGACGACTCGTTTGGCGGCCCCTGGGCCCTCGCCGAAGCGCGCGCCAAGCTGGCCGCCCGTGGCGTCCGGCTGCTCCTGGACTATGTGCCCAACCACGTCGCGCCCGACCATCCCTGGGTGACGACCCACCCGGAGTTGCTGGTCAATGGCGACGAGGCTGACATCGAGGCGGAGCCGGCGGCCTGGGTGCGGGCCGCCGGGCACATCCTGGCCCACGGCCGCGACCCGTACTTCCCGCCGTGGCCCGATGTGGTGCAGCTTGACGCGTTCTCGCCCGCCCTGCGCGCGGCGACCGTGCAGACCCTGTCGGACATCGCCGGGCAGTGCGACGGGATCCGCTGCGACATGGCCATGCTGATGACCAATCAGGTCTTCGCCAAGACCTGGGGCGGCCGTACTGGCCAGCAGCCCGGCGAGGAGTTCTGGCCGACCGTCATCGCGGGCCTGCGCAGCCAGCATCCGGAGACCGTGCTCGTCGCCGAGGCCTACTGGGATATGGAATGGACACTTCAGCAGCAGGGCTTCGACTTCTGCTACGACAAGCGGCTCTATGACCGGATCGTCGGCCGGGACGTGGCCGGCGTCCGCGGTCACCTGCGCGCCGAGCTTGCCTACCAGTCGCGGCTCGTCCGCTTCCTGGAGAACCACGACGAGCCTCGCATTGCGGGTCTGCTCCCCGGCGACGCCGAACGGGCCGCGGCGGTGGCCATCGCGACCCTCCCGGGCGCCACGTTGTGGCACGAGGGACAGTTCGAGGGCCGGCGAGTGCGCCCGCCGGTCTTCCTGTCGCGCCGGCCCGGCGAACCGTCCGACCCCGCCCTGGCCAGCTGGTACCGGCGGTTGCTGGCCACCGTGGCCAGCTACCGGGTACGGGCGGGCGACTGGCAGCTGCTCGAGGTGGCCGGCTGGCCCGACAACGATTCCTGCCGTAACCTCCTCGCCTGGTCCTGGACCGCTGACGGCGCGGGTGGCGGCGTTGCTGACGACGTGGCTCGCGGCAATGGCCGGTACGTGGTGGTGGTCAACCTCTCCGCCGAGCCCGCCGATGGACGGGTCGGGCTCGGCTGGATCGACCTGCACGGCCGCAGCTGGAACCTCACCGACCTGCTCGATGACCGGGTATACGAGCGGAGCGGCGACGAGCTGGCTGACCAGGGACTGTTCGTCGCGCTGCCGCCCTGGGGCTGCCATCTGCTCGCCATGCCGTGACCCATGTCCCCGCGCCGCGTATCACCTGCTCCGAAGAGGTCCGGTCCGCACCGATATTCTGCGATTCCCGGCGCGCTTGAATTCGGGTTCATGTCGTCTTTTGCCACTATCGTTTACCCCTAATTGTTGGCAAGTTCATCTGAGGGTCGGAATCCCGGCCTGCGCGGCTTGTTTCCTGATTGTCAATCACCCGTGATGGGCGATGACGTGTCCTTGAGGGTTATTCAGGCGGTTACGTAGAAGTGCAGGGCGACTACGGCTGAGATGGTTTCGGGGAATGTTGCTAGGGGTCGGCGGTAGTCGGTGTGCATGATCCGCCAGGTTTTGAAGTTCGCAATGACCTGCTCTATGACGTAGCGGATCTTATTGATCTGCTTATTGAACTCCTTCTGCCAATCCAGTAGTTCGCCGCCTTCAGGCTTCCTGATGGGCGTGAGCATGTTGTTGCCGATGTTATCCTTTATCGCCGAGCCAGTTGCGCGGGTCGGCCGAGAGGAGCACTCCGGATTCTCCGAGGCAATGGTTATCATGGCGGCTTCCAGGGATCGGGTCGGAGACCCATGCCAGGCATCCGGTAATGGTGCAGGCGACCTGTACGTTCATTCCGGTCGTCTTACGCTTCCCGGAGTACAGTTCCGGGTGCGCCCTCCATGACCAGCACGGGAGCAGTGTGCCGTCCACGATGTAGCATGTTCCGACGTCGAGTTCATCGGCCGTGGGGACGTAGTCGAGAAGCGCTTGTACCAGCAGCGGGGTGATTGCCGAGATAGCGCGG
>Ga0137366_10000816_pt1 | contig 21863 bp, 18 predicted proteins | sample SagtaG_8_FD_104938 | JGI IMG/M metagenome (GOLD analysis project Ga0137366, IMG submission 104938) | Vadose zone soil microbial communities from Sagehorn Ranch, Mendocino, California, USA - Sage1_L_60_16 metaG | ecosystem: Environmental > Terrestrial > Soil > Vadose zone | place: USA...
AAAAAATGCGACAAACAAAAGGAGAACAAGATAAGTATCGACCTGCGCCTGCAGCTCAAGATTGCGGGCGAAATCTTCAGAAGCGATCTCGCGCGAGCCGCATTTGAACTGAAGCGCGGCGTGCAGTGCATGATTGATTTCTTCTACGAACATGATCAGCGACCGAATATTGCGATCACCCAACCCCGCGCGCGGATCGTGCTGTTCGAGTTGTTCAATTAGCCAGCGGGAATAATAAATTCCGACATAAAGCTGATCCCCGGCGCGACGTAGAAATGTGCGGGCGAGCTCGCTCAGCTCCCGGGCGGATTTTCCCGCCAGAATCGATAATTGCGTACAACGCGTCCGATCGATCAGGCAATCTTCCAGATTAATCCCGACCTGCGCATAGGTCCGCTCAAACAACTTCTGGATTTGGGTAAAGAGCGTCTCGTTCACAGGCTAAGCGACGGCCGCATGTCGTCATCAAGATTGAGCAATTGATCGGAGAGTTGATTCAACGCGAGTCGGACTTCGCGAAACCGATCAGCCAGCTCTTCGAATACATCGTCCAGCTCGCAGTGTCGCGCGGTCGCATGCGAAGCGACCATTTGGAAATTTGTCCGGCCGATTTGCTCGTAAAACTTTATGTCCGGTCCGCCGCGCAAACTGCGGCGCTGCGTGTTCTCGTGAAAAATTCCGCTGATAAAAAGGGAATAATTACCGACGTGGGCGCGCAGCAGGAACGCCTGCTCGGGAGTGGCGCGGATCAGCGCAATGAGCATGTCCGAAATATATTGCTGAGCGCGATTATCGATCTCATCCGACATTTTCAGCCGGTTCGCTCGCGAAAAAGTTTCAAGCAGTGAGGCAACGTAATCGCAAAGCTTGCGGTCGCCGATTCCGCCCTGCTGCAAAACGTGCCGGGCCAGAACATAAAAATAAAACTGCGACGATATTCGGAGATGTCCGCAGTTGTTTAAAATTGCATCGACCAATCGCGGATGATCGAGAATAGAATCGCGCGTTTCGACATTGCTCAAAAGATCGACGAGTGAAACCTGATCAGTTTGCGAGCGCGCGAGCGTGCGCACAATGAAGTCGAAATCAGCGGCGGTGAAGCGCGCCCGACAATTCGCCCGGATCATCGGGAACGCATACTGCGCAAGTGCCGCGTCTATGGCAAGCCAAATCGACAGTCGCGAATGAGTGTCGCGAGCTCGGCCAATTCCCTTGGCGAAAGCTGATCAACCGCGCTTTTGATTTCAGCCAAACTCATGTTCTCGAGTTCAATGCGCAGTGACAACCTCGGCAATTGTCGAATCCGCGTAATCCCCACCGCTTTCGAGGTTAATTTTCTTCGCGCTTTATCTGCTCGGCCCATTCGGTCCGGATCAGTTTTGCCGAGGCTGTTCGCTCGCGACGCTGTTGTCGACGCTTCCAATACGGCCGCAGATGCTTCCACCATTGCACCGTTTTCGCGAGGGTGTCTTTGCGAACGTGAGCCATCGGGTCGATCCAATCGTACCACAATTCGCGCATGAATTCCTCGCGCGTAAGACGAATATCTTTGATAATCTGCCTCAGCAAAAAAGGTGAGACATCACGGCTTCCGTGAAACGGAACAGTCGTGCATCGTCCATCCGCATGACGATATTGTTTATGGGAGCCGCGCTGACGAACTTCGACAAATCCCCTCTTTTCCAAAACATGAGCGATCTCGCGCGGCTTCAGTACCGGCAGCCGAGCCATCGCTAAACTTGAATCGCTTCTGTCCCAACGAACTCCGCTTCCAATTCCGGCTCACCATCTTCGAGGAGCATTGAAATCACCTCGCGCAGATTTTCGCGCAACTCCGCCAACGTTGCGCCCTGAGAATGCGCTCCCGAAAATCCAGGAACGTAACCGACGAATAACTTTGTTTGCGGATCGCGCTCGACGACTGCCGTAAACGTTCGCATGCGCCAGAGTGTAGTGGTGGCTGTCCTCAGCCGCAAATCGATCCGCGGAATCCGCGACATCCGCGTCAAAATCAGAGACCCAAATGAAGTCGGCGTAGCCGCTCAGTGCCGCGCGTAATGTTCTCCACCCAGAAAATGCAGCGACACATATGGCTTATCGCCCACGACCCAACTGTCGTGGCCCGGGCCGATGTAAAACAAATCTCCGGCCCGCATTTCATAATTGCGCCCGTCTTTCAATTTGGCAGGTGACACAACCGGAGATAACCATGCCGACATGTTCCACTTCGCATAAAGCCGCGCCGGCCGCTGCGCCTACGTGCGCCGACCATTTCCATCCCGGTTCGTAGCTCGCGCGACCGATCGTCATCGACCCGATTTTCACCGTTTCGAATTTCCCTTTTTCAAATGTGCGCACCTCATCCGCCTGCTCGAAGCGCTTGATCAAGAAGTCATCGTAGTTCGGTAACATTTCTCAATCTAATTGCGAAATCCACAGATCGAAGAAATTTCGATAACCATGTCGATCTTGGTGTAGGCGTTAAATTCGCGTATCATCGTCGGCAAGTGAAAGCCAAAGGCCCAGAATTCATTCGGTTCTTTAAACCGATTCTGCAGATTCTGAAGCAGTCCGGCGGTTCAGGAACGACGTCCGAAGTTATAGATCGAGCAATTGAGCTTCTTCAAATCCCCGAGTCGGAGCAGGAGGTCACGCTGAAGAACGGTCAGTCCCGCATTCGCAATCAGGTTCAATGGAGCCGCCTTTATCTAGTACGCGCCGGCTATCTTGAGTCATCGCGCCGCGGCGTGTGGAGTCTCACCGAAAAAGGGGCTCAAACGGATCTAGCGATATTTGATGCGTATGCAGTGTTCCAACTAGTTCAAAAAGGACTGCGAGCAGAAAAAAGGAAAAAGAAAGAACTGGAAGAGCCCTTTATCGACGAGCGTGACGAAAGCTCTACTGAAACCGCTGATTACAAGTCGGAATTGCTGGCGGTGATCAAATCGTTGCCGCCAAACGGATTTGAGCGCTTATGTCAGAGGGTTCTTCGTGAATCAGGTTTTCAGGAGGTCGTCGTTACCGGAAAAACTGGCGACGGCGGCATCGACGGAATTGGGGTGCTGCAAGTCAATCCATTCGTCAGTTTTAACGTTTTATTTCAGTGCAAACGTTATCAAGGTTCCGTCACTCCCTCTCAAGTTCGTGACTTTCGAGGAGCCATGGCAGGCCGTGCGGACAAGGGTATTATGATGACGACGGGCACATTCACGATTGAGGCCAAGAAGGAGGCCAGACGCGATGGGGCAACGCCAATTGAGCTGGTTGCAGGCGAGGACTTGGTTAAGCTGTTTGAAGATCTTGAATTAGGTCTACTTCCGCGGAAGACGTTTGAGATTGATCGAAAGTTCTTCGATGAATTCAGCAGAGACGCTTAATACTGCTGGGGGCTCAAACGCCAAGAGGAACTATCAGTACTGATCGAGACAACCCGTTGACAGCGGCACTTCATATCGCGCTGGGCCAATGGCCGGCTCAGCATCAGGAAACTCGAGAATTCGTGATTGAGAATGCATCGGCATATTGAGCTGCGGCTCGCCAGGCAATAATACCAACTGAGTCTCTTCGACGGGCTCAGGATTGGGACCGAGAGCCATCTGCTCCGACGGGACCACGTTAACGTTAATTCTGATAGTCATTGTCACTAATCTAGTTGGCCACTTTAGAATACGCGTCAAGTTCTGTCTATCCATTTGCCACCGTAACTGCTGAGTTCATAGCCTATCACTGGCGACTGGCGCACGAGTTCGGCGTGCACAATAGCGGGAACCGCCTGCGCAACTTGATTAATCATGTTTTGGAGCAGCTGCTGTACGTTTGGCGGCAATGCTCCGGCGCCAAGATTCGGTGGCAACGCAAGATTTAGGTTCACATTAATTTGAGGATTCTGTGGAACTTGCCGTTTTCGCGTGTGGACCAAGTTAATCTCAAAGACATCCAGTTTGTGTTCCGTTTCTACCACCGCCAACGGAACAGCTGGCTGCATATGATGGTCTGTATTGGCATTGACGAGCACTTCTTCGGAGTCAAGAGCTTCACTCGGTTTAAGCCAGTCCTCATATTGTTCGTACAGTTTCCACATTAGCTCTTCTTGTTGCTGGCTTGGGCGCTCGATTGGAAGGCCGAGTTCTTCGGCTTCCTTGCGAGCGATAGCATGGCCATGTGAATACATCTTTTCTGTCAATGTCTCGATGATCGCAGCAACCTTCCCTTCTTCGATCTTCTGATTTCGAGAAGTGAGCAGTTTGCGTGCAACGAGTCTGATATGCGAATACTATCGATTGACACTGCCAAGGGCGAGGGGCCCAATGTGGTTTGCTAATTGTCCGATGACCTGCGCGATTGCCGATTGATCAGTAATACCTGCAATGTCGCGCATAAATGAAACGTAGGATGAGACATCTTCGACGCTGATCGCTGCAGGAGCGGCTGATCCGCCCGTAACACGACTCAACGTTGGATCAATGGGACTCAGCTCGGCCTTTTTGCCCATGACGATGACGTCAGCACCAAGGCAGATCATGGTTGCAGCGCTGTGGCAGCGGTAGGAAATCAACACATTAAACTCGTCGCAGAACTCCCGAATCACGGAAACGATGCGCCATGGCACGCTGACATCCCCACCCCGACTGTAGAGAAACAATTCAATTTTCTTACGATCCCCCGCGTCGGCAAGACTTTCAAAAGGTGACGATAGAGAAGAGGAACCGCGTCTTCAGCGATTTGGCTCTTGCCTCCCGTAAAGTACACGACGACATCTGATTGCCGAGCGTTTCGAAGCGCGCGGATCAATTCTATTCGTTCTGGTCGGCTCATTCGGAAACGGATGGTATCACTAGCTAGCTTGAAAGCAAAACAGCCGAGCCCTTTCGAGCTCGGCTGTTTGTTAATTGTTGTTTCGGCTTAGCCCCGAAATTCTTCGGGGTTTTCGGATCAATAGTCCATACCGCCCATGCCGCCGCCGGGCATCGGAGGAGTTTTTTCCTTTTCAGGAATCTCCGTCACGAGCGCTTCGGTGGTGAGCAACAGACCGGAGATCGACGCGGCGTTTTGCAACGCGGTGCGCGCGACCTTGGTTGGATCGACAATTCCCGCTTTCACCAGGTCGGTGTATTCATCGGCGGAGACGTCGTAGCCTTCGTTGCCTTTGCGCTTCTTCACTTCCTCAACGACGAGCGCGCCTTCCTTGCCCGCGTTGTCGGCGAGCTGACGCGTCGGCTCTTCAATGGCGCGGCGCACAATGGCGACGCCCACTTTCTCGTCGGGTTCGAGGCCCTTGATGTTGTCGAGCGCCTTCTGCGCGCGCAGGTATGCGACACCGCCACCTGCGACGATGCCTTCCTCAACCGCGGCGCGAGTGGCGTGCAACGCATCTTCGACGCGCGCTTTCTTCTCCTTCATCTCGGTCTCGGTTGCCGCGCCGACATTAATGACGGCCACGCCGCCCGCGAGTTTGGCGAGACGTTCCTGGAGTTTTTCGCGATCGTAATCGCTCGTCGTTTCTTCAATCTGACGACGGATTTGCGCAATGCGGCCTTTGATATCGACCTGCTTGCCTTCGCCTTCGACAATGGTGGTGTTCTCCTTGTCGACAGTGGCGCGCTTGGTGCGGCCGAGGTCTTCAAGTTTGATGTTCTCAAGCTTGATCCCGAGGTCTTCGCTGATCAGACGTCCACCGGTGAGGACCGCGATGTCTTCCAGCATCGCCTTGCGACGATCACCGAATCCGGGCGCTTTCACCGCGCAGACTTGCAGTGTGCCGCGCAATTTGTTCACGACCAAAGTAGCGAGCGCCTCGCCTTCCACGTCCTCAGAAATGATGAGGAGCGGCCGGCCGGCTTTCGCGACTTTCTCAAGCAACGGAAGCATGTCCTTCAAGCTCGAGATTTTCTTTTCGTAAATCAGGATGTAAGGATTTTCGAGGATGGCTTCCATCGCCTCTGCGTTGGTGACGAAGTAGGGCGACAGATAACCTTTGTCGAACTGCATGCCCTCGACGACTTCCAGCGTGGTCTCGATCGATTTCGCTTCCTCGACCGTGATCGTGCCGTCCTTGCCGACCTTGTCCATGGCGTCGGCAATGATTTCGCCGATCGTCTTGTCCCAGTTGGCCGAAACAGTCGCGACCTGCGCGATCTCGGTGCGGTCACCGACTTTCTTGGAGATTTTCTTCAGCTCCTCGACGATCGCCTCGACGGCTTTCATGATGCCGCGCTGCAATGAGGTCGGGTTCGCTCCCGCGGTGACGTTGCGCAATCCTTCTTTGTAGATGGACTCCGCCAACACCGTCGCCGTGGTAGTGCCGTCGCCCGCGATGTCGGAAGTTTTCGACGCGACTTCGCGCACGAGCTGTGCACCCATATTTTCATACGGATCTTCCAGCTCGATTTCTTTTGCGACCGTCACACCGTCCTTGGTGATCGTTGGGCTGCCGAATTTTTTGTCGAGAATCACGTTGCGACCGCTCGGTCCGAGCGTTGCCTTAACGGCCTTCGCCAGTTTCTCGACGCCGCGCAGCAACGCATGCCGCGCATTTTCATCGAATTGTATTTGTTTAGCTGCCATAGATTAGTCCTTAGTTGTTAGTTGAGAGTTAACCGATGATGCCGAGGATGTCGTCCTCGCGCATGATCAGATAGGTTTCGTTGTCGATCTTGATTTCGGTGCCGCCGTATTTTGAGATCAGCACCTTGTCACCTTTCTTCACGGTGAAATCGACTTTCTTGCCGTTGTCGTCGATTTTACCGGTGCCAAGAGCGACGACTTTGCCCTCCTGCGGTTTTTCCTTTGCGGTATCGGGAATAATGATCCCGCCCTTTTTCACTTCCTGCTCTTCAATCGGTTGCACCAGCACTCGATCTCCGAGCGGTCTTACATTAACTGCTGCCATAGGTTTTTATTTCACTCCTTCTGCTTTTTTTGGGTTGAGCCGGCGACTGTTCACTTTGAAACAGCCGTCGGCAGATTGTCTGATTATTTTTTCTTATCTTCGTCGACGACTTCGAACTCGGCATCGACAACATCGCCTTCTCCGCGTTTGCCGGCGCCTTCTTCAGCGCCGCCGCGCGGTTGCGCTTCAGGGCCCGGTCCCGGTTGCGGGCCAGGTCCGGCTTGCGCTGACGCTTGCTTGTAAAGCTCGGCGCTGATTTCCTGGAACTTGTTCTGGAGATCGTCGTAGGTGCGCTTCATTGCATCGGTGTCGTTGCGATTGATTGCGTCGCGCACCGCGGCGATGGCGTCTTCAACTGATTTCTTTTTGTCGCCTGAAATCTTGTCGCCGAGTTCTTTCAGCTGCTTCTCGCATTGATAGGCGAGCATGTCGGCGTTGTTTTTGATCTCGATCGCTTCCTTGGCCTTTTTGTCCTCTTCAGCGTGCGCTTCGGCTTCCCGCTGCATTTTCTCGACTTCCTCTTTCGAAAGTCCGGAGCTGCCGGTGATGGAAATCTTTTGCTCCTTACCGGTGCCGAGATCCTTTGCCGAGACATGCAGAATGCCGTTGGCGTCGATATCGAAGGTCACCTCGATTTGCGGAACGCCGCGCGGCGCGGGTGGAATTCCATCAAGATGAAACGTGCCGAGCTGTTTATTGTCGCGTGAAAGCGGACGCTCCCCTTGCAACACTTTGATTTCAACGCCCGGCTGATTGTCGCTGTAAGTTGAAAAGATTTGCGACTTCCGGGTCGGGATCGTGGTATTACGCGGAATCATCGGCGTGGCCACGCCACCCGCGGTTTCAATCGCGAGCGTGAGCGGAGTTACATCGAGGAGCAGCACGTCTTTGACTTCGCCCTTGAGCACGCCGCCCTGAATGCCGGCGCCAATCGCAACGACTTCATCCGGGTTCACGCCCTTGTGAGGCTCTTTGCCGATGAGGTTGCGCGCGATCTCAACTACTTTCGGCATGCGAGTCATGCCGCCGACGAGCACCAGCTCGTTGACGTCCCTTTCACTGAGGTTCGCGTCCTTCAGACATGCCTTTACCGGTGGGATGGTCCGCTGGAACAAATCATCGCAGAGCTGCTCCAACTTCGAGCGCGTCAGTTTTTTCTGGATGTGCTTCGGTCCGCTCGCGTCCGCGGTGATGAACGGCAGGTTGATTTCGTATTCCTGCGTGGATGAAAGCGCGATCTTTGCTTTCTCGGCTTCTTCCTTGATGCGTTGGATCGCATCCGGCTGCTTCGTCAAATCGATGCCGGTGTCCTTTTTAAATTCATTGACGATCCAATCCATGATGCGCGCATCCCAGTCATCGCCGCCCAGATGCGTGTCACCGTTGGTCGCTTTGACTTCGAAAACGCCATCGCCGATTTCGAGAACGGAAATGTCGAACGTGCCGCCGCCCAAATCGTAAACCGCAATCTTTTCGTCTTTCTTCTTGTCGAGCCCGTAGGCGAGCGACGCGGCTGTTGGCTCGTTGATGATGCGCAACACTTCCAGACCGGCGATCTTGCCTGCGTCTTTTGTCGCGTTTCGTTGTGAGTCGTTGAAATACGCCGGCACGGTGATGACAGCCTGCGTGATTTTTTCGCCGAGCTTGGCCTCGGCGTCGGCTTTCATCTTCGACAAAATCATCGCCGAAATTTCCGGCGGCGAAAATGTCTTGCGCTGGCCGTTCACTTCCACTTGCACGTGCGCGTCACCGTTCGCCGCTTTGACGATTTTATATGGGACGCGGTGCTCTTCCTCGTGGACCTCGTCGTACTTGCGGCCCATGAATCGCTTAATTGAGAAAACGGTATTCGCCGGATTGGTTACAGCCTGACGTTTCGCAGCCTGGCCGACCAATCGCTCACCACTTTTCGTAAATGCAACCACAGAGGGCGTCGTGCGGGCGCCTTCCGAATTTTCCAAAACTACGGGGTCGCCACCCTCCATCACGGCCATGCAGGAGTTGGTGGTCCCCAAATCGATACCTAAAACTTTAGCCATAAAATTGAAATCCTTTCTGGGTCGAGACCGCCGGCGGGCGGATTCGCCGTGGCGAAAAGTCGACCAAGAAGGTCTTAAGCAAGCACCGAGCCAACTTGGCAACAGTCGGCATAAGCATTTCTTTACGAGGATGTAATGGCAAAGTAACCTTGAGCTTGCATCGGCCGACATGCGACAAATCGGCTCGACTTTTACTCCCTCACTGCAAGTTCGTGCGCCAATGCGACGCTTCCCGCGTGCGCAGGATGCTTTTTAACGCAGCTTATTGGGAGGTCGCCGGTGACTTACATGGCGCGCATGGTAGTTGATGAAAACGGCGAGTTGTTCAAAGTGCGTTAGGAGGTGGTGACCGCAATGTTGCTTTAATGAGATCCTCTGGAAGCATTCATTGCGCAACAGCGGAAACAATGGGATCCGCCTGCGATTACAGCATTTCGCAAAACGCGAGGGAATGGATAAGAAGGTTTCGGCGAATAAACTAGAGCGTGATGTCGTCAAAGCTGCCACCCAAAGCGACTTACACGACCCGGAAACAATGCCATCCGAGATTGCCTCCATTCAGAGCCCGACAAGTTCTTGCAATCTCGAGAGCTTGCCTATCTCCTCGGCTGAATCTCCGGCGCGCCCGGCGGTCGCGCCCTATCAGCATGAGCTTATGAGTCGCTCCTGGTCGTTGGTCAGTCCTTTGCTCGCGGGATTAGTCCTGACCGCGCTGCAACTGACGATGGCGGTGGGCTTGCTGGCTCCGGAAGGGCCCGCTTTCTATCGTTATTCAACGCTTATCCAGCACGATAGCTATTGGTTCATGAACATCGTCGATCACGGCTACCAAACGATTGTTCCGCCCATAAATCAAAAGATGATGGAAGTGTCCAATGTTGCATTTTTCCCCGCCTATCCTGCGATTGCCGCCTTGCTTCGCCGCGGACTCAACATCGACACCGGCAATGCGCTGCTGATCACGGCCCAACTCGCTGCCTGGGGTTTCTGGAGTTATTTCTTTCTCCTTTGCAGGCGTTGGCGCATTTCGCCGGTACTCCAAGTCTGCGGCGCGTTGTTGATTGTCGCGCATCCAGCCGCCTTTTTTCTGATTGCCGGCTACTCAGAGTCGCTTTTTCTGATGGCGTTGCTCGGCTTTATCTATTGGAGCGGCACTGAGGGTCGTGGCGCGAAAGTCTGGGCAGCGTTGCATGGTATCGTAATGTCCGCCGCACGGATTGTCGGAATTGTGTGTGCGGCTTTTCCGGTCGTGCAGGCGGTCTGCGCCAAAGGATGGAAGGGCTTGCGTGAGCCGCGAGCGTGGTTTCACCAATACGGGTCGGCCATCGGTTTTATGATTGCGGCAACGCTGGGAGCGCTCGGATTCTTTCTGTATTGCCAATTGCGCTGGGGTCGCTGGGACATTTATATGCTTACGCAAGCGGCCGGCTGGGGGATTGTTCCCGATTATTTGTCGGTGTTTAAACCATCCAGCTATCGATGGCTTATTCCGGCACTGAATAATCCAATAGAGGCAAGCCAAATGTCGATGACTTTGGGTGCCTTGCTCATTGTCGGTATCTTGCTTTGCGAATTGCTTCCACCTATTCGACGGTGGACCGGATTACCCGCGCGCGTTGGCATCTATTTCTGCGCCGCTGCGATCTATTACGTCTCAGTCAGTGGGGTGGCCTGCGTGGCTATGGAAAGCATGCTCCGCTACGAATTTTGCGTGCATGCGTTGATCGTGCTGGCGCTTTTGAATTATCTGCGCCAATTTCGCACGCCGCCGATGTTCGTGCGAGTGCTCGGCATCGCGGCAGTCGCGTTAATCAGCGCCGCCGGGTTAAGCGTACAGGGCTGGTACATCTGGAATTTCACCCGGGGCAATTGGGTTGCGTAGAATAAGATGAAAACAAAAGTCGCCATTATCGGTGCCGGACCAGCGGGTTTGACGGCGGGTTACGTCCTGTCCAAGGAAGAAGTCGACGTGATCGTCCTGGAAGCCGATCCGGTTTATGTCGGCGGGATTTCGCGCACGACTACTTACAAAGGTTTTCACTTTGACATTGGCGGACACCGTTTCTTTTCCAAATCAAAAGCCGTCGAAGACCTGTGGACCGAGATTTTGCCGGAGGACATGCTCGTGCGACCGCGTTCCTCGCGTATTTTTTACGGCGGCAAATTTTTCTCTTATCCGCTGAAACCGTTCGAAGCGCTGCTCAAACTGGGTATCTTCAAATCAATTCTCTGCATCCTTTCCTGGCTAAAGGCGCGGCTATTTCCAGTGCGGGACCCGCGCAATTTCGAAGAGTGGGTAAGCAATCAGTTCGGCAAACGACTCTTCAACACATTCTTCAAAAGCTATACCGAAAAAGTTTGGGGAATGAGCTGCAAAGAAATTTCTGCGGACTGGGCGGCGCAACGCATTAAAGGGCTTTCCCTCGGCAGCGCAATCAAGAACGCGCTCATTCCCCAACGTTACAATGGGGATCGAACGAAAGTAATTAAGACGCTCATCAATTCATTCCGCTATCCGCGCAAAGGTCCAGGCATGATGTGGGAGGCGTGTGCGGAAAAGATGAAGGCGATGGGAGGGAAACTTGAGATGGGTTGTAAAGTGACTCGTTGTTCCTACGACGAAGCGTCCGGCAGTTGGACCGTTGAATATAAAGATCAACAGGATGATCTGCAGACAATCGAAGCCGAACACGTCATCTCATCCGCACCAATGCGGGAACTGGTGTATGGATTGTTGCCGGCTGTGAGCGAACGAACGAAACGCGCGGCTCAAAGTCTCAAGTATCGCGACTTTCTAACGGTCATGCTGATCTTGAAAGACCGGCAGATGTTTGATGACAATTGGATCTACATTCACGATCCAAGCGTCAAAGTTGGACGCGTCCAAAACTTCCGTTCCTGGTCGCCGGAGATGGTGCCCGATCCCGACAAGGTGTGCTACGGCCTGGAATATTTCTGCTTCGAGCACGATGGGCTCTGGGATTCGAACAATAGCGATCTGATTGAACTCGCCAGGCGCGAGCTGATCCAGATTGGTCTGGCCAAAGAAGGCGACCTGATCGACGGCTGCGTTGTTCGCCAAAAGAAAGCGTATCCGGTTTACGACGACGATTATGCGCGGCACGTGGCCGTTATCCGTCAGGAACTGGACGATCGTTATCCGAACCTGCACCTCGTCGGACGCAACGGGATGCATAAATACAACAATCAGGATCACGCCATGATGACCGCAATGCTGTGCGTCGAAAATATTCTGGCCGACACGAAGCTTTACGATCTCTGGCAGGTCAACGGAGACGCCGAATATCATGAGGCAGGTCCTGCAGCGACTGAAGAAACCATCGGGACCGGGCTGCGGCTTGTCCCAACACGCGTTGTCGCGACTCCCGAACTCGCTCCGGAAGGGTAGCGCACTGCCTGCCCTGAGCGACAGTCGAACGGACGTCTCGCGTGTGGGTTTCGGCGTCCTGCCAAAACAGAATCTTCCTCCCGCGCCACGTTCGGCGAATTGCGCTTCGTCGTTCGCGTCCGCGATTGAGCACGGAATTAAACCGCACGCGGCGGATGCCTTGTGGCCTATGGCGTCTTGAACGTCTCGTTGCGCTCCTCGATTTTGGCGGCAGCCTTTTCCCCGACGATAAATGCTTGAAAACCGAGGTGGACGATGAACACCGTGACGGCCCCGCAGAGGTAGGTGATGCCGCACGCAATGAGGCTGGAGACATACGCCGAGGCGAAAAGGAATTTGCAGATCGGGACGATGACAAGAAGAAATGCGACGACAACTCCGCCGATGAGCGCGGCGAGTTGAAGCGAGGAACCATTCACGGTCGGAAGCACATGGACTTTGACCGCCGCAGCCGTGAGTAAAAGCAGGATCGGGCTGAGGATGGCCATGATCCAGCCGTTCTCGCTGCTGGTTCGCCTTGCGTCGAAGGCGGCTTCGACTTTCGGCAGCACGAACGCAAGGACGAGAATGAGGAGACCGCCGGCGATCACCCACTGAGCGGTCGTGCGGGGATGAAGCAGCGCCAGATCGAGATATTCGCGGGCGGCTCGGACGAGTTCATTGCTGGCGACATCGGGCTTCATGGAGGAATTTTCGATCTTCACGCCTGAAAGAACAAGATTTATAAAAAAACTTTGTGACATTCATGAATTGAATAAAGAGCCACGCCAACAACCATCCCAAAGCTGTAATCGGGACTCAGCAGGAACTCCTTCCACTTCTTCGCGGTGGCTTGTGACTCATTTGAGACGTGGTGAGTCTCGTCGTTCAAGACCAGTACGCGCTCGCCGTGACCCTTGAGGCTGTCGCGGATGGCCGACATCGAACACTCGTTTTCCACTGTTTGATTCGTCGTAAACCGCTACATCAAATCCTGCAAGCCCACACCCACGGTAAAAACGGCGCTCCGGCTCATTTCTTGGAGCAATAATCGGCTTCGGCAAAAACGCGTAATGCTTGAGCACATATGCTGTGATCGCGACCAGATCCTTTATGTCCTCTCCGCTGCGGGCATCGACTTCAAAAAGCTCAGACACCTTTAGGCGTATCTCTTTCATCGAATTCACGGCGAATCAGTGCAGCTCTGTCGTGGTAGGGATTAGATGGAATCGAACTCTTCGACCGGCGGACAGGAACAGAACAGATTTCTGTCCCCATAGACATTGTCGATCCGGGCGACGGCCGGCCAGAATTTGTGTTCGCGCGTCCATGGCGCTGGGAATGCGGCTTGTTCGCGCGAGTAGGGCCGATCCCACTTCTCGGAAGCGATTTGCCGCGCGGTATGCGGCGCGTTTTTCAAGGGATTGTTTTCCCGATCGACCTTTCCGCGCGCGACCGCTTCGATCTCTGCGTGGATCGAAATCATTGCGTCGCAAAAACGATCGAGCTCGTGCTTTGGCTCGCTCTCCGTTGGTTCGACCATCATCGTGCCGGCAACGGGCCAGGAAATCGTTGGCGCATGAAACCCGTAATCGATCAAACGCTTCGCAACATCCTCGACTTCGATTCCCGCGCTCTTCCACTGCCGAAGATCGAGAATGCATTCGTGCGCCACGAGTCCGCCTTTCCCTTTGAAAAGCACCGGGAAATATCGATCAAGCCGCTTTGCGATATAATTTGCGTTTAGAATCGCGACTTCGCTTGCCCGCTTCAATCCATCCGCGCCCATCATCCGGATATACATCCATGTGATGGTAAGAATACTCGCGCTGCCATAGGGCGCAGCGGCGACGGGACCGGTCGCCACGGAGTTGATAGTTGATAGTTGATAGTTGATAGAGGAAGACGCTGGCAAAAACGGCTCGAGATGTTTGGCAACGCCGATTGGTCCCACGCCGGGTCCGCCGCCGCCGTGCGGAATACAAAAGGTCTTGTGCAAATTCAGATGGCAAACGTCCGCGCCATAATCACCAGGACGGCAAAGACCGACCTGGGCATTCATGTTTGCGCCGTCCATGTAAACCTGACCGCCGTGCGCGTGCACGATATCGCAAATTTCGCGAATCGTGGTTTCGAAAACACCATGCGTTGAGGGATAGGTGACCATCAGCGCGGCGAGATCACGTGCATGCTCGTCGGCTTTGGCGCGCAGATCGGCAAGATCGATATCTCCATCTTTCAAACAGGCAACCGGTACAACCTTAAAACCGGCCATGACTGCGCTGGCTGGATTTGTTCCGTGCGCGGAAGTCGGTATGAGACACACGCTGCGATGCGTTTCACTGCGAGACGCGTGATACTCGCGGATCGCGAGCAGCCCCGCGTATTCTCCCTGCGAGCCGGCATTGGGCTGCAATGAAACTGCGTCGAACCCAGTGATTTCAGCAAGCCATTCTTCGAGCTGCCGGCAAATCTGAATGTATCCGACGGTCTGCTGGCGAGGCGCGAACGGATGCAGCTTGGAAATTTCCGGCCATGAAATAGGAAACATTTCCGCGGTAGCATTCAATTTCATCGTGCACGAGCCGAGTGGAATCATCGAAGTGGTCAGCGAAAGATCGCGCGATTCGAGCTTTTTCAGATAACGCAGCATTTCCGTCTCGGTGTCGTGCGTGTTGAAGATGGGATGGGTAAGAAAATCCAAACTGCGGATTGCGGATTGCGGAATGCGGATTGGTGGCTTGCCAAGATTGTCATCGGCAAAATCGCGGACGTGCGTGCCGCGGAAGACAGACATCAGCAGTTCGATGTCGCGTGGCGTTGTCGTTTCGTCGAATGAAATACAGACCGCGCGTGAGCCGAGCGCGCGTAAATTGCAGCCAGCTTTTTCGGCATGCTCCAAAATGAGTGCGCTGGATTCAACTTCGACCCGAATCGTGTCGAAGAAATTTTCGTCTGCGATTTTCAGACCAAGTGCACGCAGAGCGTCGGCAAACTGGCTGGTCAGGCGATGCACGCATTCCGCGATTGCGCGCAGACCGCGGGGGCCGTGATAAACCGCATACATCGATGCGATGACGGCGAGCAGAACCTGCGCCGTGCAAATATTGCTCGTTGCTTTATCACGCCGGATATGTTGCTCGCGCGTTTGCAGAGCGAGCCGATAAGCAGGCCGTCCTTCAGTATCGTGTGAAACACCGACCAAACGTCCGGGCATATAGCGTTTATATTGATCACGCGTGGCGAAATACGCTGCGTGCGGTCCACCAAACCCGAGCGGAACGCCGAAGCGCTGCGTATTACCGACCGCAACATCGGCGCCAAATTCTCCTGGGGGTTTCAATAATGTCAGCGCAAGAATATCGGCCGCGACGACAACAAGAGCGCCGGCGTTGTGCGCTTCCTTAATAAAGTCGGTGTAATCGTAAATCGCTCCGTCGGTGGCGGGATACTGGACGAGCGCGCCAAAAACCGTGTCCTCGAATTTGAAACGCAAGTAATTGTCGATCTTGATCTCGATACCAAGCGGCTTCGCGCGCGTTTGGATGACGGCGATGGTCTGCGGATGACAATTGTCGGCGACAAAAAAAGTCTTTCGATCCGGAGCGACCGCGTAACAAAGCGACATCGCCTCGGCGGCGGCTGTGGCTTCATCGAGCAATGACGCGTTAGCGATGTCGAACGCGGTCAGATCTGTAATCATTGTTTGGAAATTGAGCAGCGCTTCCAGCCGGCCTTGCGCGATTTCGGCCTGGTAAGGCGTGTAAGCGGTGTACCAGCCAGGGTTTTCGAGGATGTTTCGCTGGATAACTGGCGGCGTGATGCAGTCGTGATAACCGGCGCCGATGAATGAGCGCGCGACTTTGTTTTTCTTCGAAATCGCCCGCAGTTCGGCCAGCGCTTCAATCTCCGATTTTGCTTCCGGCAGGTTCAGCTGCCGGTCCATGCGGATATTTTTCGGGACAGCAGCATCGATCAGGCCGTCGAGATTCTCGAAACCGACTTTGCTCAACATCGCATCGATCTCTTCCTGGTTCGGACCGATGTGGCGGCGCACGAATGAATCGAATTCAGTCGTTCTTTCGCGCAATTTCATTCAAGGAGACTACGGAAGGCGAATCGCGCTTCAAGTCCGGCAGCGCGTGGTGGCCGCTATGGTGGCCGCTGCGACACATCGCGACGCGATGCTCCTATCTCGAGTCGTAGGTTTTGACGCCGTGACTTTTTAACAGCGCGCGAAGTTCAGCAAGATGTTGATGGTTTCGGGTCTCGACCGTGCAGAGAACATTGACAGCGGAGACGTCAGGGCTGGCAAAGGCGCGGTCGTGTACTACTTGCTTGATGCTCGCGCCAGTCGAAGCGATTCGTGCTGCCAAATCGGCCAGGCCACCAGGGCGGTCGCTGATGATCGCCGTAAAGCGGCCGAGGCGGCCATCTGCAACTAGGCCTCGTTCAATTACGCGACTGAGAACGTTTGGGTCGATGTTGCCGCCGCAAATTAAAAGGACCACTCGCTTGCCGGCGAGCTCTTTTAACTTTCCAGACATGCACGCAGCAAGCGGAGTGGCAGCGGCTCCTTCGACCACGCTCTTTTCCAATTCGACCAGACGCAGGATCGCCAGGGCAATCTGCTCCTCGGTCACAGTGACAGCAAGATCGACAAGCGGCTTTGCGATTTGAAATGCATTCGACCCCACCTGCGGAATGGCGAGTCCATCCGCCAGCGTTGGATGGATCGCAATTTTTGTTGGTTTTGCCGCTTTCAGCGCGGCTGAGAAGCTCGCCACATTCTCTGCTTCAACCGCGATAATTTTTGTGTTCGGTCGCAAGGTCTTGACGGCCAGAGAAACGCCCGCGATCAAACCGGCGCCGCCTACGGGAACAATCACCGCCTCAAGATCGGGGATTTGCTCGACGATTTCGAGGCCCATGGTTCCCTGCCCGGCAATGATCGCGAGATCATCGTAACCGTCGATGTAGGCGAGGCTTTTCTCCTTCGCGATCTCGTGCGCGTGCGCTTTGGCTTCGCTGAAATCTCTCCCGTGCAAGACCACTGTCGCCCCGAGCTTCTGGCAATTACTTACTTTTACTAGCGGCGCAAATTTTGGCATCACGACTGTTGCGGGACTACCAAGCAACCTGCCCTGATACGCGAGCGCCTGAGCATGATTGCCAGCGGAGGCGGCGACGACACCGCGCTTTTTTTGATCGGCAGAGAGTTGAGAGAGCGCATTACGCGCGCCGCGCTCCTTAAAACTTCCCGTGCGCTGCAAGTTGTCGAACTTGCAGAAAATTTCCATGCCCGTGATTTCGCTGAGCGCGATGGAATGCCGGCAAGGCGAATAATAAACCGCATCAGCAATGCGCTCGCGTGCCGCTTCGATATCCTGAAAAGCGACCACGAACTCAGCTCTCGATGGTTGCCTGGGCTGCCGCCAATCGAGCAATCGGAATTCGGAACGGGCTGCAGCTTACATAGTCCAGGCCGAGCCGATGACAGAATTTGACGCTGTTCGGCTCGCCACCGTGTTCGCCACAAATCCCGAGCTTGATCTTCGGCCGGCTTTTGCGCCCCAAATCGCACGTGATTTCCATCAAGCGGCCGACGCCTTCCTGATCGATCGTGGCGAATGGATTGGCACTGATAATATCGAGCTCTGCGTAGGCCGGAAGGAAACTCCCGGAGTCATCCCGGCTCATTCCGAGCGTCGTCTGTGTCAGATCGTTTGTGCCAAAACTGAAGAACTCGGCATCACGAGCAATCTGATCGGCCATCAACGCCGCGCGCGGGATTTCGATCATCGTGCCGACTAAGTATTTAAATTTTGTCCCATTTTCTCTCGCAACTTCGTCGGCGACCCGACGCACGATGTCGATCTGCAGCTTTAACTCGCGAGGGAATCCCACCAGCGGAATCATGATTTCGGGATGAACCCTGATTCCATTGGCTTGCACCTCGGCGGCCGCTTCAAAAATCGCACGTGCCTGCATTTCGGAAATTTCGGGAAAAGAGATGCCGAGTCGGCAACCGCGATGACCGAGCATGGGATTAAATTCATGCAACTCGTGCACGCGCCGTGCGATCTGCTCGACCCCAACGCCTAGTTTGTTGGCAAGTTCGTTTTGTTGCGCATGATCGGCCGGCAGAAATTCGTGCAATGGCGGATCGAGAAACCGGATCGTGGCGGGCAAACCCTTTAAGGCCGTAAAGATGCCGATGAAATCCTCCCGCTGATAGGGGAGCAATTTGGCCAGCGCCCGCGCCCGCTCGTCTTTCGTGCCGGCCAGAATCATTTCCCGCATGGCATCGATCCGATCGCCTTCAAAAAACATGTGTTCCGTGCGGCAAAGCCCTATGCCTTCGGCACCGAAAGCGACTGCGTTTACGACTTGCTCGGGGGTATCGGCATTTGTACGGACGCCAAGCGTGCGGAATTCGTCCGTCCACTTCATCAATTTCGCGTACTCCTGGTAGGTGACGCTTTTCTTCGGATCGAGCGACCGATCAACGAGCACCTGGACAATCTCAGATGGCGCCGTCGCGACTTCGCCGGCGAAAACCTCGCCCGCGGTTCCGTCGATGGAGATGTAGTCTCCTCTACTTAGCGTCGTCCCATTCGCGCTCAGGGTACGGTTTTGGTAATCGATTTGAATCCCGGTCGCGCCGCAGACGCACACTTTGCCCATTTGCCGCGCGACCAGAGCCGCGTGAGAAGAAACCCCGCCGCGTGACGTCAGAATTCCCTCCGCCGCAATCATGCCGCGTAAGTCTTCCGGCGAGGTTTCAATGCGGGCGAGCACGACTTTCTCACCTTTTTCCGCGCGCACCACGGCTTCCTCCGCGCTAAAGACAACGTGACCGCAAGCAGCGCCGGGTCCGGCGGCCAGGCCGCTTCCGATTTTTTTCGCTTCCCTGGCCGATCGCCGGTCGAAAATCGGCGCCAAAAGATGAGCGAGCGAATCGGCCGGGATGCGTCGCACCGCCTCTTTTTTAGGAATCAATTTTTCACCGACCATATCGACGGCGATCCGGACCGCAGCATGGCCAGTGCGTTTGCCATTTCGCGTCTGCAAAATGTAGAGACGGTTTTCTTCCACAGTGAACTCGAGGTCCTGCATGTCCTTGAAATGCCGTTCAAGGATGGCGCGGACTTTCATCAGTTCCTTGTGGGCCGCCGGCATTTCCTTCGCTAGATCGGCAATCGGATGGGGCGTGCGCACGCCCGCGACCACATCTTCACCCTGTGCATTGATCAAATACTCTCCATAGAAAACTTTTTCGCCGCTTGCAGGATCGCGGGTGAAGGCGACGCCGGTCGCGCTCGTTTTTCCCATGTTCCCGAATACCATCGTCTGCACGTTGACCGCCGTTCCCCAGGCGTGCGGAATCCCATATTTCCGGCGATAAACGATTGCGCGATCGTTCATCCACGAGCCGAAAACCGCGCCGATTGCACCCCAAAGTTGCTCGGTTGGATCTTGTGGAAACGATTTTCCTGTTCGTTTTTTGATCAACGCCTTGAAGCGCTTCACCAGCTCCTTCAAATCCGCGGCCGTCAATCTGACATCATGGAAATCATGCTTGCCATAACGCTGATCTTTTAGCTTTTCGATCGCACTCTCGAAAGGGTCCTCATCTTCTCCCGGGCATTTCTGCACGCTCATGACCACGTCGCCATACATTTGCAAAAAGCGCCGGTAAGAATCCCACGCGAACCGCGCGTTCTTTGCCTTTTTCGCAACAATCTCCACTACCTTGTCGTTCATCCCGAGGTTCAGGATGGTATCCATCATTCCCGGCATGGAATCGCGCGCACCCGACCGCACAGAAACGAGCAGAGGTCGCTCGCTGTCGCCTAATTTTTTCCCGACGGATTTCTCAACCCGGGCGAGCGCATCGGCTACCTGAGTTTCCAATTGAGGCGGGTAAGCGCGGTTGTGATCGTAAAAATAACTGCAAACTTCCGTCGTGATCGTGAACCCCGGGGGCACAGGCAAACCAATGCGGGTCATCTCGTGGAGGTTTGCGCCCTTGCCGCCAAGGAGCGGCTTCATGGTGCGTGATCCGTCGGCGTGACCGTCGCCAAAATAATAAACATAACGCGGCGTTTTCGTTCTCTTTCGGACAGCTATCGCCCACATCTTCGATGTCGATCCTCTTCTTGAGTGCCGAAATCTTTTTCGACTACTCGATTTTCGTTTTGTGGTCATGATTAAGATGCGCAGACAGGCGTCGGTCGATCGGGCAGATGCCCCGAGGCCAAAGTAATTTCGGCCGTCACAGCGGTCAACGCGACAAGCGAATAAAGAAAGCGGCTTGCCAAAATCGTCCGGACAGGATTGCCCGTCGATTTATAGCGGCGCGCTTCCGTTGTTGGTTAGAACTTCAGAAATTGCAGCCGTAAAATCATCGACGCCCGTACTGGGAACGATGATGCTGTTGCGGCGGCCGTGGGCTTCCTCGGTGATGCGCAAGAATTTCCCGCGATCATTCTCGCGAAGTTCCACATAGAAATGTTTGCGCTCAATCTGCAGTTCTTTCGCCTCGATGATCTTATCCATTTCCTTGAGCCGCCGACTTTACGGCAGCTGGTTTGGGGAATGGAAGAAAAATCGGCGGCTTTTGAGCACTTTTCTCGGCTGTGCGGCGTCGCCCTTTCGGGACCGAGACGCGGTCCATTATCTTCCCGCTTCTCGCGGGTTGCGACGCTGGCTGCTCACTCTACAATCTCGTGCGCGTGTTCGAACGAACGCGCTCGAGCATGCCGCCACCAACCGATCCAGGCCCCTACGAATCGCCCGATGGTCAGCGCCCGGCGATTCCCCAACCAATTGAGTTAGAGCGCCGGGCTCATGATCCGTATGGAGCTTTCCGTTTCCGCGAATTCAGTCTGTTCACAGCCGGGAATTTACTCTCGATCACCGGTCGTCTCATGCTCGCCGTGGCGGTGGAGTGGGAACTTTACGCGCGCACCCATTCTGCAACCGCACTTGGCCTCGTTGGATTAGTAATCGCTGTGCCGGTGGTTGCATTGTCGTTGCCCGCCGGCCATTTGGCAGACCGATTCAGTCGAAAACGCATTATTCTTGTTTCACAGATATTTAGCGCGCTCACGTCTTTAGCGCTGGCGCTCGTCTCATGGAAACATCTTTCCATTCCTCCGATCGCCGTATTGCGCGAAGGCAATCGCGCGCTGGCAGGGATCGCCACGATTTTCGAGCGTCATCATCCAGCATTTCATTTCGATGACGCATCTATTCCGTTGATTTATCTGCTTTTATTTATCGGTGGCGTTGCGCGGACATTCAATTGGGCGGCGCGCAGCTCGTTTTTCCCCACACTTGTGTCGCGCGACGCATTCGCGAACGCGGTCACGTGGAACAACAGCGTTTTTCAAATCGGATCAGTAGTCGGCCCGGCCGTCAGCGGATTGCTCGTGGCGTACGTCGGGTTCCCGTTTGTCTATCTGCTGGATGCGCTCTGCGCGTTTTCTTTTTTCTTCCTCGTTCTGCCGATCCGCCGCAGCACGCAGGTGCGAGATCAGAC
>Ga0137366_10000817_pt1 | contig 21852 bp, 23 predicted proteins | sample SagtaG_8_FD_104938 | JGI IMG/M metagenome (GOLD analysis project Ga0137366, IMG submission 104938) | Vadose zone soil microbial communities from Sagehorn Ranch, Mendocino, California, USA - Sage1_L_60_16 metaG | ecosystem: Environmental > Terrestrial > Soil > Vadose zone | place: USA...
CCAGCTCTTTTCCGCATTTTAAAACATTGGCAGGGAAATTCTTAGATTGAGAACCTGGCTGCAAGCTCACGTGCACCTGGCTCAACAAGAATAGACCCATCAGGAAAAATTATAGTCGGGACACTTTGCATACCACCATTAACTCGCCTCACCAGTTCAGCAGCATTTTCATCTTCTTCGATATTAATAATTTCATAGGGGATGCTGTGCGCATCAAACCAGCGCCTGGCAAAGCGGCAGTCACCACACCAGGTGGTTACATACATCTTGATCTTTTCCCCGGTCTGAGGTATCTGTACAGTTGATTCTGGCACGGAAATGCTCCTTGGTCTTCAAATGGAGTGAGATAAACGCTTCTAAACTATTGTAACAAGCGTTCAAGGCTATTTATTCCTCTCCCATGAAGATTTAAAGAGCAACCCCTATCCTTCCGTTGGGACCAGGGCTGGCTTGTTGATGCGTTCGAGCATACGATCAAGGAAACGCTTGCCACCGGTGGCAATCAAGCCTGGATTACGCGCCAGGATACCCATCACCAGGCTGGCGCTAAAATCTCCGCGCAGTGCCAGAGCCATCTGTGCAGGCGTGAGACGTTTCATCAGGTCCAGCGCACTATCCCACTGCCCATCACTATAATTAGCGATATGCTTGTTGATCATATAGGAAATGTCCATATCCCGTCCGAACCGGGCACGCCAGCGCTTATCGAAACGCTCCAGGAACGCCACTGAGGTATCACCAGCTCTGACCGCTTCAGCCGCAACCTTGCCCGCCATCTGCCCTGAATAGATGGCAAAACGAATACCCTCGCCCACCAGCGTTGACCCATGTCCGCCAGCATCACCTGCCAGCAATAGACCATCGCGCGAGAAGCGCGCCACAGGCCCCTCTGATGGAAACAGGCCCGTATGATATTCAACAGGACTGGCATCCTGAAATTTATCTTTGAGCTGAGGTAGATCGCGCATAATACGATCCAGGTACACGCGTGCATCCTCATCGCTATCTGGATGCAAGACACCGACGCCGAGACGTACACGCCCATTGCCACGTGGAAAGGCCCAGGCATAGCCACGCGGCGCAAACGAACTGCCCATGATCAAAAATAGCTCGTCTTGTGGATAGTTCGGCGCGTACAAATCATATTCGGCCCCATAACCATAGCGATGGAATGCCTTCCCCATATCCGTGCGCACTCCGATATGGCGCGAGACCCCGCTGGCATCAATAGTCACAGCAGCCCGTACATTCAAACGCTCGCTCACATGATTCTTAGCCGTCACACCCACTACCCGCTCACCTTCCATCAACACCTGCTCAACCGTATGCCGCACCCGCAACTGTGCGCCAGCGGCAATGGCGCGTCCTGCCAGATGCTGGTAAAGTCCTCGCACATCCACAACACAGGCCACCGCTGGATCATAATGCAGAACCACCTCGCGCTGCGGAGAAACAAAAATGACCTTTGCGATTGGATGATACAGATGTTCTGGAATAGCCAGCGCTTTCATATCGCTGATCCAACTCCCACCACTCGTATGTACAGGATAGCCAATTTCATTCTGGCGCTCCAACACAATCGTGCGTGCGCCCTGGCTGGCCACAGCTTCAGCCGCCGCCAGGCCCGCGGGTCCGCCGCCCACAATTAACACATCATTCTCGTCCGACATGAAATTCCTTCTTTGGGGGATAACTCATCATCAAAACATATCCTGATATCGTAAGAACCCGCCGCAAATCGCAGGGTTTCAACCCTGGCGAAGAGGCGGGTTTGCGTGGGCTTACTTCCTTTCAGCCAGATGAGCGAAGCTAGAAGCGGCAGCTTCGTTTCTGGCTGAATATGGAGCTGTAGCCATAAGTCCCGTTTTGTTGTACATTCTCTCCTTCTCTGCTATACTACTTATATAACATGAAAGGAGAAAAATAGCATGAAGGCATTCAAGTATCGCCTCTACCCAACGACAGACCAGGCGAACGCGCTGGACTGGCAACTTGCACGTTGTTGCGAGCTGTACAATGCCGCTCTTCAGGAACGAAAAGATGCCTGGAATGTGTGCAAGCAACATCCCAACTTCTACGATCCACAATGGCGCCGTGAGCACGCGCGAGACTATCGCATCACGTACTACGATCAGGCCAACGCGCTGCCTGAGATCAAGCGAGATCTCCGACCAGAGTACTGTGCTCTCGGTTCTCACGTCTTGCAAGATGTGCTGCGCCGGGTAGACAAAGCCTTTCAAGCGTTCTTTCGCCGTGTGACGTGCGGGCAGACGCCTGGCTATCCTCGTTACCAATCGAGATCCCGCTACGACAGTTTCACCTTTCCCGATCATGCTGGCTGGAAACTCACAGGCAACCGTCTCAGCATCACCACCATCGGCACAATCAAGGTCAAGTTGCACCGGGAGGTCCAGGGAACCACCAGGACCTGCACGATCAAGCGTGAGGGTGGCTACTTCTACGTCGTGCTGGCCTGTGAGGTGCAGGCACAACCCCGACTGCCCTACACCGATCTTGCGGTCGGCATCGACCTGGGCCTGCTGCACTTCGCCACCCTCTCTAGTGGCGAGACCATCGAGAATCCACGGTACTTGCGACGGTCGGAAAAAAAGCTCGCGTGCAAGCAAGCCGCCCTTGCGCGTAAGAAACGCAGGAGCAACCGACGCAAGAAAGCTGCAAAGGCAGTTGGCAAGTGTCACCGCCACGCGCGTAACCAGCGACAAGACTTCCTGCATAAAGAGTCGCGTGTCCTGGTCGATTGCTATGAAACCATTGTGTTTGAAGACTTGCGCCCAAAGAATATGAGCCGACGGCCCAGGCCTCGCCTGGATGAAGATGGCACATTTCTGCCCAATGGTGCCGCGGCCAAAGGTGGGTTGAATAAAAGTATACAGGATGCTGGTTGGGGAACCTTCATGAGACTGGTGTGTGCCAAGGCTGAAAGCGCCGGACACACAACCGTTCTGTTTGTGAACCCCAAGAAGACCAGCCAGATCTGCAGCGCCTGTCACGAAGAAGGGCCACACAAAGACCTGAGTTGCCGTACTCATACGTGCGTGCATTGTGGTGTGGTACTGGATCGAGATCATAACGCTGCCCTCAATATCCTTCGGCTCGGACTGAGCCATCAGGGGACGCGCCCCTGAGAAGCCCCTGGGTTTGCGAACCCAAGGGGAGTAGTCACAAAAATATCTCAGATTCCCTCTCCTTTGCGAGGCAAGCGAGGCAATTCTGGTGAGGAATCAGCCGGTCCAACCATAGGCATCCCTTCAGGCATGTCATCGTACATAATACTGTCCTTATAGTGATACAGATACAGGAAGAGCTCGAAAGTCTCCTTTGCATCCAACTGATACTCACCAGTCGGCGTTGTCACCAGCAACTCTTCGCCTGACCATTGGACAGTCAGCGGTCCTACACGTAATTGTGGAATCACGTCTCTCAACCTACCTTCATAAAAAATAAGGAACAATAAACAGGAGAATCAGTTGTTCGACATCTCTCCTCTCTTCATACCATATAAACTGGAATCTGTCAGCAACCGTGCATTAAAGATTTCATTATATTTCTCTCGAAAGGCCTTCCAGTGTCTGAATATTCTGCTGTAAATCCTTCAATGCTGCAAGCCTGGCTTCCTGATTCGCCAGTTCGCTTTCGAGATACTTCAAACGCTGCATTAATTCTCGTGAGCCACGAATTGGTTGACTGCGCAGCGTGGCGATCTCATAAGAAAGCTCAGCTACTCTTTTAGCATAACTTTCAAGCTGCATCTCAACCAATGCCTTTATTTGCTCTGCACTTAATTCCATAGGATTTTATTTCTCACAATCTACATATATCATCCTGTCACTTAAGATTATGCTCTCATCTGACAATATTTTGCAAGCAAGCTAAATAGCAGTCCACATTGTGACATATCTGTGCAGTAAAAGGGCACGATTGTGATCCATCAAGGAGACTAATGCTATACAATTATGGGATAATTTTATGGCTCATCAATTCTCGCCCAACTCAGGCGGCTAATCAGGAAAGACCAACAAACATGACTAAACAACAATTTACTATTGGCATTGAAGAAGAGTTTCAAACAGTCCATCCTCAAACAGGAGAATTGCTCTCAAGTATTCATCCCCTACTGGAAAGAGGGTTACCACTCTTCGGCGACAAAATTAAACCGGAGATGTTGCAACCAACCATCGAACTTGTTTCAGATGTGTATCCCGATATTACTAGCGCACGCACTGCTATGCACCAGCAAAGGGCCGCATTGGCAAAGTTTATGCACGAACAGGGTATAGCTCTCATCAGTGCAGGCACACATCCCAGCGCACTCTGGCAAGAACAAAAGATCACGGAAGGAGAGCGCTATATCCGGCAGATCAAAGAGGAACAGGTGATATACAAAAAGTTATCAGTATGCTGATGGAGCAGATGTTACAGGGCGTTCGTTAAAACACTATTATAGGGTGCGAAAGTCATCATCGCTTCCCAGAATGAGCAGCACTCGAACCTCGCACAAGCAATTTGCCTTTCAGAATCACCTGCCTTGTAGAACGCGTGGGATCGGCAATTCGTTGCAATAGCAGTTCGGTCGCTGTCTTGCCAATCTCATACGTTGGCTGGGCAATAAGCGTAATAGGAGGTTGTACCAGCTCTGCCCATGTTGTCTCATCAAAAGTGACCAGGGCAATATCATCAGGAATAGTGAGATTGCGCGCGCGCATAGCTTGCAATACCCCCGCCGCCAGCAAACTGTTGGTAGTAAAGAATGCATCAGGCATATGAGCCGAATCAATCATTTTCAAGGCAGCAGCATAACCCGCTTCAATCTTCGGCTGTACATACTTCACATGTTCTGTCAATGGAGAGAGATCATAGGCCCGCAGCGCCTTTTCATAACCAGCCTGCCGTTCGCGTCCAGTAGTACTCATTTCACCACAGAGGGCAGCAATGCGCCGATAGCCATTCTCAAGCAGATGCACGGTGAGGCGATATGCGGCATCGACGTTATCAAGTAGCACAACATCGACATCGGCTCCTGTAATCGAGCGGTCAACAACTATTATAGGAAAGTTGATCTCTGCGCTGGCAAAATTAGCTGCCATCTGCCGCGTCGGAGAGAAAATCACACCTGCAACACTTTCGTCTCGCATCAGCTTGAGGTAGATCGCCTCTTTCTCAGGATCTTCATCCGTATTACAAAGAAAGAGACTGAACCCTTGCTCATGCGTGGTATCTTCGACAGCCCGGCTGATCGAGGTAAAAAAAGGATTGCGAATATCGGAAACGATCAAGCCAATCTTACTCGATTGCTGCGCACGCAAACTGCGAGCTACCAGATTGGGTCGATACTCTAATTTCTCCACCGCTGCCATCACCCGCTCGCGCACTTCCGGACGCACATGCAGACCATTGGTGAGCACCCGCGAAACCGTAGCGGTTGATACACCAGCAGTACTGGCAACATCTTTAATACTAACCATGCAAACACCTCATCTCTCACTAACGGAGCACGAATCTTTGCTTAAACTACTTTGATATTCTAATAGATACCTGTGCTTAGCTATCGCGCACCCGCTAGATTTTTGCAAACGATTTATTAGATTATAGCATAACTTCTCTTATGATACCATCTATTTTGTAAACGATTTTAATAAAGAAAATGTGTAATGGCCAAAAATTAGCCTGATTTAACAGGCTTAATCCCATTTTAGCGGATTTAAGAGTGCTCTTAAATCTCGTATCGAAAGCTATTGACAAATTTATTGTAATCGATTACAATTCATATAACGAAACATTCCACATTGTAGTGAAACCCTTTCTCACAGCCTTGGGAGGCGATGCCGAAATGCAGGAGATTGCGCAAAAGGCATTGCAGTGTCGCAGCACAGTGGAAGTGAGAAATCTATTGATCTTATCTTTTTCACAGAGGAGAATCTGACATGACCAGAATCGTTGCCATTACCTCCTGTCCTACGGGTATTGCTCACACCTTTATGGCCGCGGAAGGGCTTGAACAAGGAGCAAAAGCGCTGGGACACACCATCAAAGTGGAGACGCAGGGCTCCGTTGGCGCGCAAAATACGCTAACCTCTGCTGATATCGAGGCTGCCGATCTAGTGATCATTGCCGCTGATACTAAAGTCGATCTCAGCCGCTTTGCTAGCAAACCTGTCTACGAAACCTCTTCAAATGCCGCCATCAAAGATGCTCAGGCATTGATCAAGGACGCACTGGCCTATGCGACTGCACAGCCAGCAGCACGTTCCGCTCAGGCCCCTAAAGGCGATTATGCCGAACAGATACAGACCGCAAAAGCAGCGCAGAGTAAAGCACGCAGAGGGCCCTATAAGCACCTGCTGACCGGCGTTTCGTATATGATCCCCTTTGTCGTCGCGGGTGGCATCCTTATCGCGCTGGCGTTCGCATTGGGTGGCTATAAAATCGCCTTCTACGATACTTCAAATATTACTATCCTGACCACTGGCTTCGCCGCCAATCCCTTGCAGTCGATAGGAGCGACTCTCTTCGTGACTGGAGCGAAAGCGGGCTTCTTGCTCTTTGTTCCTATCCTGGCTGGCTACATCGCTTACTCTATCGCTGATCGCCCTGGGATTGCTCCTGGTATGATCGGTGGAGTTCTGGCCGGGCTCACCGGCTCTGGTTTCCTGGGTGGCATCATCGCCGGTTTCGCCGCAGGCTACCTCGTCTACTGGCTCAACAGATCGATCAAACTGCCGCGCACTATGGCAGGCCTTATGCCAGTACTCATTCTGCCACTGCTCGGCTCACTTATCATCGGCCTCTTCATGGTCTATGTAGTCGGAACGCCCGTCGCCCTGCTCAATCAGGCATTAGTCGGCGCATTGAAAAACCTGCAGGGAACCAATGCAGCACTCCTGGGCCTGATCCTTGGTCTGATGATGGCATTCGATATGGGTGGACCAGTCAATAAAGCAGCCTATGCATTCTCTACGGGACTGCTGCTTGATCCCCACAATCCAGTCATTCTTCCTATGGCTGCGGCAATGGCTGCTGGCATGACACCGCCACTTGGTCTGGCGTTGGCCACCGTACTGTTCAAAAATCGCTTTACGACTGATGAGCGGGAAGCAGGCAAGGCTGCATGGGTGCTGGGCGCATCCTTTATCACTGAAGGGGCTATTCCCTTCGCCGCTGAAGATCCCTTCCGCGTGATCCCCTCTGCTATGATCGGTTCAGCGGTAGCCGGAGCACTGTCAGCGTTCTTCGGTATCGGGCTGCACGTTCCCCATGGTGGGATCTGGGTGATGTTTATCCCGGGCGTGGTCAGCAATCTGCCTCTCTACCTCCTTGCAATTGTCATCGGGACCGTTGTAACAACAGGTGCACTGTTCCTGCTCAAACGCCCCATTGCTGAAGAGTCAGCCGACCAGGTCGGAGAAAGCAGTAGTGTACTAGTAGCTGCATAGTAGATAGCGGATACAATTAACAGGGATTTAGTTTTCAGAGAAACAGGAGTCATCCCGGAAATTTCAAAGGATGAGTTAGCAAAAGAAATCCCTCCGAGGGTATGCTTGAGAAATGAACTTGTATCTCAAGTGCCCAAAGGAGGGATAACTTTGTTAGATCATTATGGCATAGTGCCATTCGTTCCACAAGGAGAGGGAATCGCGCCCAAATTGGTTTTTGATCCACAGGAGATGTCTCATCACCTTGGAATGAAACGGTTTCATTTTCTTGAACCGTTGATGCAAGAACTCTCTGTAACTGTGGATAAAAGGCTGATACGTACCGGGCTGCATACTATTGAAGCTATTCTTGCTTTTCGGGATCGTAGGAATGGATTGCTGCTCTGGGAACTGGGCGGCTATCTGGACCCGCTCGGCAAAGGTGGCGGAACCAAGCGACTGAGTAATCTGATCCACAGCCAAAGTTGGCAAGCCAAACACATTGAGGAATTTTTGTGGGGACGAGCCGATCAACAAATCCAGCAATGGCAAGCATGGGGTGAAGATGGATTGATGATTTGGGATGACACGGTCGCAGGATATGCCGGAGAGCCTGGTGCCTGAGGGTTTCTGCCCGGTTCGTTCTGTGCCCCGCCAAACGCTTGACCCATTACAAAAAGGGCTACTATCGCCCTCCCAGCAAACCTATTTTTGTGCCGGGTCTGCATGGGATCGGCTTGTTGAGGGCCGGGTCGCAGCAAGCGCTTAGGGCCAACCATGCTCGCTTGTTTGCGCTGGTGGACTTCCAGAGGGCCAGTGACCAGTTGGCCTCGCGACGAAAATTGTCACCTCTTACGCTACATGGCCAGGCGCTGGGGGTGCTCCTTGATCCATATTTTTGATCAAGGATATGCCAGTAGTCTCTGGCTGGGAGCCCTGCGAGGTTTTGACGTGCGTTTCATTCAACGCTGGAACAAAAAGTATCATCTGGTGGACGCAAAAGGGGTCAAACAGGCGACGTGGAAAATCTCGCGCGGGAAACGAGCCAAGGAGACCCGCCAGGTGTGGGATGCCGTTCACCATCGCCAGGTGGCGTCCTCGGTCCTCTTTTTTCCCGTCACCCATCCTGATTCCCCTGACTGGCCACTCACCCTGGTAGTTGCTCGTCACAAAGGGGGAGAACCCTGGTAGTTGCTAACCAATGAGGAGGTCGAGACGGAAGAACAAGCCTGGAAAATCGTTTTTGCCTATGCCCGTCGGTGGCAGGTAGAAATGTCGTTCCGTTCCCTCAAAAGTGAACTGGCCATCCAGAGTTTGCGCGTCTATGATTGGGAAGTGCGTCTCAAGCTGCTCGGCTTACTCACGCTGGCTTACGCTTTTCTCATGGATTTGATGCGGGAATCGATGCGGGCGGCACGAGACTGGCTGATGGATTACGCTTGCCATCGTATGGGAAGCCACTTGCAGCAGGTTTCTGTCCCCTTCACGCGTGTGCGGATCGCCTTGTCCAAACTGTGGCTACAGTGTCCTTGTTGCTATGTGAGGCGGTCAAGCATTCCCATCTCATTCCGATCGTCTGCGACACGCATGATCAGGCGCACGCGCGAGGTTCCTGCTTGTTCTCACTGTGCAGGAATGAGTCCCTGTGTGTTTGGCCCAAAGTGCAAAACATGATATTGAAGGTTGAGAAGCAATAACGATTTTACCAGCAAATCTCCAGGCTCTTTCTAACTTCCAACTTTTGGCTGAGCTTTCTTTTTTCTCTCTTTCTGACTTCCATGGAATCTAAAAAGGGAGAGGTTATCGGCAATAACCTCTCCCTTTTTAGATTCCGGGATGACTCATGTTTCTCTATCATATGTCAAACAATATCCGCGTCCTACCGGCTTCATTCCCTGCTTTTCACGCTCCAGAAGACATCAAAACTGCCTGAGGTACCCTGCCCCAATAGGAAATATCTGCTTTTCTCCAAAGAGGCGTTTTCCAAAGAGAGGGCAACAAAAATGTCCTTCTGCTGCGTTTATCTAACAGGTGACAAAGGAAACTCTCTCTCGTCAAGAGACGGCACCCCTGGATGACGAATACTATGTATGTTTGAACAGATACGACTCTGGCAGAGTGAAAAGCGATTTCGTCGATGATTGACCGTGTAGGACATTCCCTTGGCAACTACCAACTCCTCCGCCTTCTCGGAAGGGGAGCCTTTGCTGAGGTCTACCTGGCAGAACACCACTACCTGGAGGTTCCTGCCGCTATCAAGGTACTCCATGTCCAGATGGAGCCAGAGACCCATGAGCAGTTTCGACGCGAGGCCCGTACAATCGCCCATCTGCAGCATCCCCATATCCTGCATGTGCTTGATTTTGGCACGCAAGACCAGATTCCCTATCTCGTGATGGAGTACGCGCCCAATGGCACCTTGCGCTCAGCACATCCCAAAGGGCTACATCTGTCATTAGAGCAGATCGTGACCTATGTGAAACAGATCGCCTCCGCTCTGGATTACGCTCATCAGCAGCGGGTGATCCATCGGGATGTCAAACCCGAGAACCTGTTACTGAATGCCAGACACGAGGTCGTGCTCAGTGATTTTGGCATTGCGGTAGTGCAACAAACGCTGAACTCGCGCTCCACACATAATCAAGCAGGCACGCCGCTGTACATGGCTCCTGAACAGATCCAGCACCAGCCGTGCGCAGCCAGCGATCAATATGCTCTTGGAGTGCTGGTCTATGAATGGCTCTGTGGTGAACCGCCTTTTTGCGGCACACTCTTTGAAGTGCTCAGTCAGCACCTCTACCACCAGCCGCCCAGCCTGCGTTCACGCCGCCCAGACCTTCCAGTCGCAGCGGAAGATGCCATCCTGAAAGCCCTCGCCAAAGATCCACGGCAGCGCTTTGCCAGCATAGAGGAGTTTTCTGCTCTACTCGAGGAAGCCTGTCTTGCCACTCGGCCACTCGCCTTGCACGATTTTCCTGAGAAAAAGGTATTCCCCTTTGTTCCTACTTTAACAGAAAGAGACCTGGCATCTGCTTCTTCCTCGATGCAACCTCTATTAAAGACAGCGTTTCACAGAGAACGAGAGCAAGAATTGGTACCATCGCTTTCCTCTTTGCCTGCAACTCCCGGCCCTGCAGTCACTCAAGATGCCAGGCTGTCTCTTGCACATAGCAATCGTCAACGTTTTCTGAGGAGAGTACGCACCTTCTGGATTGAGGGAGTGCTTGAACATTCCTTGCACGGAGCCACGCTCATTGCAATGGGATTACAACAGCAACTTGATGCACTTGCGAATCCCTGGCAGTTCGTGCTTCAACATCCTGATACGGCACCATGCTCATTCCCACCTGGAACCCTCATCTCCAGTGTCTACGATGTAGCGAACGGGGAACTACTCATCCTTGGTGCTCCCGGCTCTGGCAAAACAACTCTTTTATTGACGTTGGCACGCGATTTGTTGGAGCGTGCTGTACATGACGAGCGGCACCTTATGCCCGTTGTCTTCCCCCTCTCCTCCTGGGCAACGAAGCAGCAGCCTCTCTCCTCCTGGATGGTCGAGGAACTCATCAGCAAGTACCAGGTGTCACGTAAATTAGCTCGCGCATGGGTTGATGCGGATCAGATTCTTCCTCTGCTGGATGGACTCGATGAGGTTGCAACTGGAAACCGGACAGCATGTATTGAAGCTATCAACACCTACCATCAGGAGCATAGTTTACTCCCACTCGTCGTGTGTAGTCGGAAAGCGGATTACCTAGCACAAACAGCACGTGTCAGACTCATGAGTGCCGTCACCATACAATCGCTTACGCAGCAGCAGGTTGATGACTACTTAGTACATGGTGGGGAAGCATTATGGGCACTGCGCGTGGCATTACATCGGGATGCATCTCTGCGTGAATTGACTGACACACCGCTGATGCTGAGCATCCTTACGCTGACATATAGAGATCTTTCCGTCGAGGAGCTTTTACGGGGCGGCATCGCCCCCACCAGACAACAGATCTTTGAACATTATATCGAACGTATGCTGGCGCATCGCAGTGGCAAAATATCGTATCGACCTGAACAAACGAGGAAGTGGTTAGCCTGGCTGGCGAAACAGCTCGTACAACACCGCCAGACGGTATTTTACATCGAGCGCATGCAACCCGATTGGCTTCCAGCAGGACGATTGCGCCACATTTATCATAGTAGTATTCTGGCGCTTATTGCACCTATTATTCTCTTAATGAGCTGGACGGAGCGCGATATAAAGCTGAAAGAGGTTTTTACCTGGTCACGAATACGTATACGTAGTAATCTCCTTGAATCTCTAGCCAGTGGATCCATCTACGGGTTGCTGATAGTACTGGGACTCTGGGTAACACACGGCTTCAGTTTTGAAGTGATTGATGAGCTTATTCACCATATTCAAGGCGGTTTCATTGGAGAGTTGCTCCTTTGCGTGACCTACGTTCTGCTGTGTGGGCTCTGTATCTGGCTAACCTCTAGCGGAATTTACTGGAAGGAACGAGAGATAAGGCCTGCGGAGGTCTTGACATGGTCATGGGGAGGTCTCCGAGGTCATATAGGGAGGGCTATAGGCGGGGGAGTGATCACTGCAGTGATAGCCGGAGGCATTAGTGGCTTCATACGCGGGTTGATCTTTGGACGCATAACAGGGCTTCTTCTCGGAGTGATTGTCGGATGTATTACTGGCCTGGCTGTTACCCTGGGAGTCGCGTTGCTTCATGGATGGTCAGCAACAAAACTTGACGATACTATCCTCCTCAAGCCAAATCAAGGGATATGGTATTCCGCACGTAATATGCTTCTTACCGGGGCTATTTTTGGCTTCGGCACGGCCACCATCCTCTGGTTTACCCATATACTCAGCATGGGGATCAGCAGTGAGCTTGATTTTGCGCTGATGGGTGCAAGCCCGAAAGCAGTATTGAGTACTGAAATTATTTTCCTACTCGTTGGCGCATGGATTGGTGGACTACTCAATGGTGGAATTGCCTGCATCCAGCATGTTATTCTTCGCATGCTTCTCTGGTTGAGAGGCTGTCTTCCCTGGAACTATCCTCGTTTCCTCGACTATGCATCTGAGCGCATCTTGTTGCGTAAAGTAGGCGGCGGCTACATCTTCGTCCATCGCCTGCTGCTGGAGCACTTCGCATCATTAGAGTAGAAAAATGCCAGAAATTTTATTTGACCCTTCGTTCATTTTGTGCTATAATTAGAACATGATTTCAATGTACCTTGTACACTAACATGGCTGTGTTTCCGTTTTTTTGGACGTTTTCAAGAATTTATCTATAGATGACAAAGTTGTTGCCCATAAAGGAAAGGGGCAGGTGTATAAATGAGTATAATGCAACTCACCCAGACTATTCATATGATGCCACCTCCACAGGTCCGCTCACGCAAGCGCCCGGTTCAGCAGGCACTGCCGGGGATGGAGCTTGAATTGAGCGCGCCTCCACAGGTGACAAATCGCCAGATTGCCGAAGTACTCTCAGGCATCGCCGACTTGCTAGAAATACAAAACGGTAATCCATATCGTATCCAGGCTTACCGCAATGCCGCGCGTGGCGTCCTGGATCTGCCAGAACCCGCGGCAGCTATCCTGGCACGCGGTGAAGCTCTGCTCATTCCGGGTATGGGTGACCGTTTGCGTGCACACATAGCCGAACTTGTTGAACTCGGTACCGTAACCTTCCAGAATGGCCTCTGCATGCAAACTCTGCCGCAAGGAGTACGTGCTCTGATGGCTGTTGAGCATGTCGGACCCTATACCGCTATCCGCCTGCATGAAGAACTGGGCGTCGATTCCCCAGAAAAACTCCTGTGGGCCGCGCAACAGCAGCGCATTCGCCGCCTACCCGGTTTCGGCCCCCGTAGCGAGAGCCGCCTGAAAGATGCAGCTCAGCAACTACTCAAAGGCAGACAGCAGAATCGTCCCCTTAGCGGCGTCGCATAGAAACATCCGTCGTGAGGACATCAGCAATAAACAAATGCCTTCACCCCCATGGGTAGGGGGGTTCATCGATCTTTCGCAACGAACCTTGCAAAAATGGCAGACGAAAAATATATGATAGAATGACACAGAGGTAATGATAATCACACACCCTTTACGGAATCTCTCAAACCTATCATCTTTCCATTCAGGAGGCAACATATGTCTGACAGTATTTTATCTCTCAACATCCCCGGAGCAAAATCGCGTGAACTGCTGGCAAGACGTCAGGAGTTTGTAGCACGCGGCGTTGCCTCCACGATGAATGTCTTTGCGGCTAAAGCGGATGGAGCTATCATCGAGGATGTGGATGGTAATCGCTTCATCGACTTCGCTGGTGGCATCGGAACTATGAATATAGGGCACGCCCGCCCGGAGGTGACGCAGGCCATTATCACACAGGCGGAGAAATTCACTCATACCTGCTTCAGTGTGATGATGTACGAATCCTACATCGCCCTGGCCGAACGTATTACCAGGCTGGTTCCCGGCGATTTCCCTAAAAAAGCGCTCTTCCTCAATAGCGGTGCGGAAGCTGTTGAAAACGCGGTCAAAATCGCACGCTATGCTACCGGGCGACCGGCAATCATCACCTTTGACAATGCCTATCATGGTCGTACTCTGATGACCATGACCATGACTTCTAAGGTTAAACCCTATAAATACCGCTTTGGTCCCTTCGCGCCCGAGGTCTATCGCGCACCATATCCCTATCCCTATCGCATGAACATGCCGCCAGAGGCTGCTTCTGCCTTCTGTATTCAGGAACTGAAGCGCATGTTTGTGGCCGAGGTCGCACCAGACCAGGTTGCGGCCATTGTGATCGAACCAGTACAGGGTGAGGGCGGTTTTATGATCTCACCTCCAGGCTTCTTACGCGATCTGAGAGCACTCTGCGATGAATATAATATATTGCTGGTTGCCGACGAAATCCAGAGCGGCTTCTGTCGCACAGGCAAGATGTTCGCGGTCGAACATGATGGCATCGTCCCTGACATGATCACCATCGCCAAATCGATGGGAGCAGGCATGCCCATTAGCGGCGTCGTCGGACGTGCCGACCTTATGGATGCACCACCTCCTGGCATGCTAGGTGGAACCTATAGCGGCAATCCAGTTTCGTGCGCAGCGGCCCTGGCGGTGCTCGATATCTACGAAAAAGAAGACCTTGCGGCTCGCTCACGTGAGATAGGCACCGTCGTATTAGAACACTTCTCCAAATTACAAGAGCACTATGCCTGTATAGGCGACGTACGCGGACTCGGTGGCATGATTGCTATGGAACTGGTCAAAGATCGCAGCAGTCGCGAACCAGATCCCCAGATTACAAATGCGATCCTGGCAGCAGCGCACAAACATGGTCTGGTTCTACTCAAAGCCGGCATGTACGACAATGTTATACGGGTGCTCGTTCCTCTTTCCGTCACGGATGAACAATTGCAGCAAGCCTTGCACATTCTTGATGCCGCCTTTGCTGAAGTTACGCAGGCAGTACCATCGACCAGCCATTAAAATCTTCTTCGTATAGAACAACAATGCTCGGATTTTAGCGCGAGAATGCTAAAATCCGAGCACCATCATATACCCTTTTGCTTATCAAAACTCTCCTCGCTCAACCATAGCGATAAAACGTTGCTCTAGTTCATACGTGCGTGGCCCTGGCTTCCCATCAGCAATCACCATGTCATCGATCTGGATAACAGGAGTGATCTCTCTGGATGACGATGTGATAAATGCTTCATCAACCAGAGACAATTCATTAAGCAGAATCGGGCGTTCTTCGACCGGAAAACGTCCTTCAGCCAGCTCCAATACTACCCTGCGCGTTACACCCATTAAGACACCCACTCCAGGTGTAATCAATGTGTCACCGCGAAAGACGAAAAAGTTACTGCGCGTCCCTTCCAGAACATGCCCCTGCTCATTGACAAACAATGCATCAGTAGCATCGCGCCTGCTGGCTTCCTTGAGAGAGCGAAGCGCTGCCACATAATTGGACGTTTTGGCCTCCGGCATTGCCCGCTGCAAATGACTGATTATCAGCCTGACGCCCTTTGCAAAACGTTCCATATCTCGCTCGCCCAGCGGCGTAATCAGGACGGCCAGCACAGGTCTTCCCATTGGCATCACGCCATCTTCGCTCTCGCCACCAGTAACAAGAATACGGATCGATGCATGCCTGTACGGATTGCGCTCAATCACCTCATGCACAACATCCACAACGAACTTGCGTGCATACGGAACATCCAATTCTATCAACGAAGCAGAGTGATACAGCCGCTCCAGGTGATCATGCAGATGAAAGGGACGCCTATCATACGTACGCAACGACTCGAAAGCACTATATCCGCGCAGTACCGCTACATCGTTAATCGAAATCGTCGCCTCGTTGGGATGCACCCAACGCCCATCAATATACCAGAAAGCATTATTATCCATTTCCTACAACATCTTCCTTTCTTTCAACCATGCCACTCTATTATATACTGCCGGGGTCATAGTCAAGGCTAGATGAGGCATCAGTCCCAGAGCTTGCAGCCCGACAAACAAGAAAATATCAATAACGATTGATTATGACCAACTCGTGACAAAATTCTCCAACCAGCCGCCCCCTGTCTCCGTATACTGTAATGTAGTTGTGATCATACCAGATAGCTACGACAGAGCACAACACGCCACATAGGTTGCAACCCGTTCCGGTCGGACTGGAACAAATGGGGATTGATGTTGTTCATCTGCCCCGAAAGTGAGCTAAGGTCCTTGAGTCAGGACAGCGCTATATGAGTGAATAGTAGTAAAAGGAGAAAAAACAGCCATGACACAGACAGATCCCAATGCAAACATCGAGCAGAGAACTGGCTATGGTGTAGAAGAGTTGCAGGTGATGGGCGAGCAGTTGCTTACCAGGGTAAGAGAAGTTATCCATGAAGGCAACGTACGCCGCATTATCATCAAGCAAGATGATCGTACACTGCTGGAAATTCCGCTGACGGTCGGCGTTGCAGGTGTGGTTCTGGCACCTGTCTGGGCAGCCATTGGCGTCCTTGGTGCTTTGATCGCACAGTGCTCGATCGAGGTCGTGCGCTCCGATTCGCCTTCAGAAGTTGCTAAGGATGCAGTTGAGGATACGACTGGCACACCACCTGAGAATCCCACAACTTTCTAGTCGGTACACGCAGATTATTCCGCAACCAGGGCCTACAAGATAGATGTAAGCCCTGGTTGCATATTATTGCAGCCCCTACGAGCCTTTGAATCACTTATTCTGATGTATAATAAGAAATAGGGACGCAAATGTCCTTGCATGGGCACACTTTAAAATTCGCTGAAAGGTGGTCCTGTTATGCCAGTACCAACCCCTGAGCAGATCAACAACTACGAAATGGCCCCTTCATCTATTATGACAGCGCTGGAGGGTTTGAACGAAGCACAATTACAACGGATGCTAGCTATCATATGAGCTATAAGATGGTCAGGGGGGTAAATAGAATGTCAAATACTATGGCAGCACGTGTGGCACGTACTAACAGGCTACGCCAGACGTACACGTTGCTCGCGTTGGGAGTGGTTTTCATCCTGATGGCACTTATCTTACGTCCAGATCCTTATCAATACCCTCTGGGCGTCCTGCTCTTTGGCGCGGGTATGCTGATAGCTGCATTTCTTTATCCACCACGCCTGATGATTGGTGGCTGGCTGATGACGGCGCTAGGTGTGGCCGTCTTTTTCGCGTTCAAACGCATCATTCCAGGAAACCAGGTGCTCGCCTTCTATATCCTGGCCATTGGCGCGGGACTCTGTGCCATTGCATTGATGGCCCGGCGCGGATATGTAGGAAAGGGTGCACTATCACCAGCGATCATTGTTCTGCTTGTAGGCATAGTTGAGGTGCTGCTAACGCTAAATTTTACGCCCCCAAACTTCATTCCATTTATGCTCTCACTCTGGCTGCCTGGCATTGGTCTGCTACTTGTAGGAATAATTTACTTTTTCAATAATGGCAAGTCATATTCTTGATCTGGACGCATAAAACGTTCCTGGGAGAATGGCTGAATGATCTCTGGTACCTGACCGCTCGTTATCAGTTCAGCGATGCTCTGTCCACTGATGGCGCTGAGGAGGACACCAAAACTGTGATGTCCAACAGCCAGCGCCACATTCTCCCAACCCGGTGCAGTTCCCAGTATGGGATAGTTGTCCGGCGTTTTTGGACGCAAGCCTGCCCAGACGCGCTCCAGTGCACTCTGTTCCAGTGCCGGCACAAGTTTTAGCGCCCAATCCAGCAACCAGAAAACTCCGCCCGCCGTAACCTGTGCGGCAAAACCAACATCTTCTTTCGTCGCTCCAACAATGACCGTGCCATCTTTCTTCGGCGCAACATAAATACCCTTTCCTATGACTATATGACGTATCGCGGGTACGGGCTGGCGCAGTGAGAGTAGTTGACCGCGCTGTGGTTCGACAGGCAGCGTGAGATTGAGCCACTTGCCACAACGGGCCGCCCATGCGCCCGCTGCAATGATAAGATAGTCACATGGGATGATCTCGCCTTGAGCAGTAGTGACACTCAATGCCCTGCCCTTGTTCTGTTGTATCGCAATTACTTCTTTGTGTGCAGAGAGCTTCGCCCCGCAATCAGTCGCCGCTCTTACCAGAGCTTCTACCACACGCTGAGCACGTACCTGTCCTTCATCAGGAAGCCACAGTGCTCCGCAAATATCTGATGCCAGGAGAGGTTCACGCCTCCTCGTCTCTTCCTCGTTGAGCAATTCTACCCGTAACCCGTCTGCCTGGCATGAAGCAACCCACGGCTGTAGTTTCCTCATACGTCTGTCATGCTGAATGGTACGCAGCGTTCCGGTCTGCTCATATTCGAGATCGATGCCGGTCACATCTTCCAGTTCCTCGATCAGTTCAGAAAATAAGGATTGACTTGCAAACAATAGCCGATTATACGCATCCATTTTGGCAAGTGGTTTCCAGGACGAGAAGAGTCCCGCAGCAGCACCTGACGCCTGCGCACCGATCTCACCTCGCTCTAGCAAAGTGACTGCAACACCACGTCTACTCAGATAATATGCAATCGAGCAGCCAACGACACCACCCCCGACAATAACAACACGCTCTGAATGTTTCACTTTCTGATTTCCTTAATTTATGCTTTACCTACGTTTAGCCATTATTTAACCTGATTATACTACCCTAATAACCGGGGGAAAAATCCTCTCATTAGAAACAAGGAGGTAATGTATTTTGAGGGAAGGGCCGCCGCATCCCCCTCTCTTTCAAGTAGGGGTAAGGCGGCCCCAACAGGGACTTCATAAGGATTAGAACACATGTTATACTGTTGTGTATGGATGCACAGCATACCAAACACGTCACCTACAAATTGGCTTATCACTTTGTCTGGTGTCCTAAATACCGCAAGAAGATTCTGGTTGGCAGGCTTGCTACGTTTGTGGAACAGGAAATCCGTCGTATCTGTGAAGCCAACACCTGGACGATAGGTGCGCTCAATGTGCAGGCAGATCATGTTTATTTGTTTCTCAGTGCTCCCCCGTCCGTTGCTCCCTCACAGATTGCTCACATCCTGAAAGGCACCACCGCCTGCAAGGTCTTTCAATGCTTCCCCGAAGTCAAGAAACAGTTATGGGGTGGTGCCTTCTGGTCTCGTTCGTATTACGTCGGCAGTGTTGGAGATATGAGCGTGGATGCAGTGTTAAAATATATCGAATTGGGACAGGATTGAAGCAGAGAGAGACAAAAGATGTAAATTCCTCTTTCTCTACCGTTGACCGGTCTCACGACGCCTCAAAAAGTCCTCATAATCTGATCGACGGATACGATAGGAACGTTTCAATTGGACAGCCTTCAATAAACCATCTCGTATATATTCACGAATTGTTTCAGGGTGGACTCCTAGTTCTTGGGCAATCTGCTCAACGGTGAGCCATTCCGTTTTATCAGCCACATCTCTACTCCTCATAATTTTTACCAAAGTGTGGGTTCGTCTTATTATATGGCTTTGTTTAAGCTTCGTCAACAAAAGAGAGGAGAGTTCTTGAATAGGCTTGACTTTCTGTGATAATCTGTGTAAACTTGGTATAAGTAAGTTTCTACCTGGTAATACTCTAAAAGTATCTCTGGTTAGTGTAATCCGGCCTTGATCTGTTAAGACTGCTGACCCGTATGCTTGTACGAGTCAGCAAGAAGAGTCTAAGAGTTGTAACAGTCGTTAGACTCTCCCTGTCGCATCATACTGACAGGGGAGCCACAAGTCAAGCAAAAGGAGAGCCTTGTCACATGGCGCAACAGGTTCAGTGGGGAAGCGTGACCCTCACCCTTGACAACGAGGCGTTTCGTAAAGGGTTTCTCGCAGCCCGTCAGTGGTATTTCCAGGACATTTACGGAGAGGATGGACGTCCACCAGAAGAACCGCAGCACGCTGTAGAGTTGACCGCTGAAGAAGTGCTTCGTCTCGTAGTCATGCCCGATGAACAGGGACGCTATCACTTCGACGAGATGGGCTACGAGCATCTTCCTGAATACCTGGGGTATCTGGTGGGCTACCTGGGCGGTCCGCTCGCCCCCGATGATGCAGAGCACTACCGCAAAGAGCAAGCCCAACAAGAATATCTTCGTAACACGGTCACTGTCTAGCAGGAACAAGGGACGGGAGGCGTTCCCGTCCCTCTCTCTCAAGAAAGTGTTCTATGAGCATCAAAGCGTTCAAATATCGCATTTACGCGAATAAGCACACAACCGAAAAGCTGCAATGGGTGCTTGACCGGTGTCGAGAACTCTACAATGCTGGCTTGCAAGAGCGCCGCGATGCCTACGAGATGGCGGTCAAGCGTCATCCTAACTATTATGATGACGAGGCGCGCAAGCAGTTGACCCGTGAACATGCAGTGGGCTACTACGAGCAAAAACGCGAACTGGTAGACATTAAAGAGCTTCGTCCAGAGTACCAGGAGATTGCTTCTCACGTCCTGCAAGGTGTGATCCTGCGCCTCAAACGGGCCTATGATGATTTCTTTCGGCGCGTACAGAACGGAGAACAACCCGGCTATCCACGCTTTCAGGGCAGGAACCGCTATGACTCATTCTGTTACCCCGATGGGGCTGGCTGGAAACTGGATGCAAAAGAGCGCCCGGCAGACAAAAAAGGCATCGTCCGCGTGAATCTCCGCCTCTCGAAGATCGGCACGGTCAAACTGCACCTGCACCGCACCATGGAAGGCACCATCAAAACCCTGACCATCAAGGTGCGCCGCGTCAGCAGCAGCAAACGAGCGCGACAAAATGTCGCTGGGATTGTCGGAATATCTCATGTACACCTGGCTTATCCTTGCCAAACGGCTGAAATCTCGAAAGAGAGAGGGGAGTGCAGCATGCTAGGAGGAAGGCAACGTAGGAGGGAGTTGCCAACCCTGTGAGTTGTCAGTACAAGATGTGTATGGTTAAGGATAAACTTCCTGAACTCCAGTTCCTGTGGTCTAGGTGCAGGGCGCTAGCGAAAGGCAGCCGAAACGCTAGATCAGAAAGTAAGCAAGTATCGTTTGATTGCTTGCTTAACCGACCTTTCTGACACACCCTAACTACGAGGGAAAGAGGAACGAACGGAGAACCTGGAGCACATCGAATCTCGACCTGCTGAAAACGCGGGATCGCCTAAACAGGAGTCATCCTGCATGGCGACGGAGCGCCCATATTACTCAAGGTGGGCCTGTAATGGGTTCCGCAGATCTCAGAGCAATGAGGCTTATGGGATACCGATACGGGGATAAAGCGTAGCAATACGTCTGAAACCACTGCTATCCGGGAGGAAGGGGCGTAGTTTACTGAGCTGAATAATCTACTGAAAGCGAGGGTGTGCTGATGCTACCCGCAACAGTCATTAAGAGATTAGCAGCGCTTGGGGAAATTTCTCAGAAAGGAAAGCGCCTCAATGGACTGTTCCGTCTCATGGAAAATCCTATCCTCTGGTATGAAGCCTATGCCAATATCTACTCAAATGACGGCGCAACCACCAAAGGGGTAGATGGAAGCACGCTGGATGGATTTTCTGAAAGCCGAGTTGCCTCAATTATCGCACGACTCAAAGACGGAAGCTATCGATTCCAGCCCGTGCGACGGGTCTACGTGCCAAAGAAAAATGGCAAAAAGCGACCTCCAGGCATTTCCTCTGGAGACGACAAGCTGGTGCAGGAAGTGGTCAGGATCATTCTGGAACGAATCTACGAGCCCGTTTTTGACAACAGCTCACACGGGTTCCGACCAGGGCGATCCCCACATACAGCCCTAGAGCATATCGAACACGAGTGGACAGCGGTGAAGTGGATCATAGATATGGATATCCAAAGCTATTTTGACTCGATCAACCACGATCTGCTCATCCGGCTACTGGAAAAGAAA
>Ga0137366_10000819_pt1 | contig 21844 bp, 13 predicted proteins | sample SagtaG_8_FD_104938 | JGI IMG/M metagenome (GOLD analysis project Ga0137366, IMG submission 104938) | Vadose zone soil microbial communities from Sagehorn Ranch, Mendocino, California, USA - Sage1_L_60_16 metaG | ecosystem: Environmental > Terrestrial > Soil > Vadose zone | place: USA...
AGGATCAACTCTTTCTCCGCCTCTCTCGATGCCGCCCGGGCTGCTTCCTTCAGCGAGACGTTCGTCCCATTTCCGGCACGGTTTAGCATCGACCGCAGGCCGCCCATTGCCACCGATTCATCGCCAACCGCGACGATGGCGCGCGCGGCTGCTTCGAGCTCAACTAAGTTGCCCGGCCATGTGTGCTCGTGAAACAGCTGCCGGGTCTCAGTGCTCAACGGCGGGACCGGCCGATGGAACGTCTCGGAATATCTGGTCAGGAAAAACACCATCAGCGGAGGGACGTCCTCTTTCCTTTGTCGCAGCGGCGGGATGCGAAGGCAGACTCCGCTCAGGCGATAATAAAGATCTTCGCGAAAGCGCCCGGCGCGAACTTCAGCTTCCAGATTGCGTGAACTTCCGCAGATGACGTGCACCTGGGGACCGTTGCCGCTTTCAGGCGACAGAACTTCTAAAAGCTGCTTCTGACATTCCGGAGTCAAGTCACCAATCTCATCCAGATACAACGTGATTCCGCTACGGTACCTGCCAGGTTGAAACTCTTGAGGAGAAAGTCCGGCACAAGTCATGTCTAGAAACTCGTGCTGAGGACGGTCGGATCCGCGATGAATTCGTTGGGCGATCGTCCGCTTGCCCGTTCCACGTTCCCCCAGCAGCAAGACTGGCACCGAGCTGTGCGCCAGTTCTCGCACCACCGCCTCAACCGCCTTCATGCTCGGGCTTACGGCCTCGAACAATTGCGGCATTCCGGTGGAAGCAGCGCTGGACAAAGTTGGGCCCTCGATCGTTTTCTGTTCCATGAATGACCTGCTCATGGCCGGGGGAGCACAACTCGCAGGATGGTCAGTTCCCTGAATAAGCACGGGTTGGGCCACACATATTGCATCCGATCCACAGCCTTCGGAAACTCAACATTCCGCTGTTTTCAATTACTTGGAAACCTGAACTTCGAGGGAAGCGACCTTCGTAAACCTACATGATGTCGCACAAAAGAGAAAATATTTTCTCATAAGTGCTGTGACCAAAGTTGGTTACCCAACACTGGCGCATGCATCATTTTTTTGTAAGCTGCTTGTTATGAGTGTGTTAGATGAATGGTACACATTTCTCCACCCTACAGGCAACAAGTGGAAACAAATTATCCTTTTTCGCGGTCGCCTAACAGAGCACATGAGGAGCGATGCATAGTGCCATGCAACAGACTCCCGGGCAAATGATCACGAATCGCTTCTAAGCTTCTCTTGAATAAACGCTTGCAAATGGGGTTTAGTAACCTGCAGGTGGCTGGCAAAAGGATCTTTCCACCAATTTCAGCCCGGCACTTCAATTGCAGCATGCCAGTGGATTGACTATCCTTTGAGGAGTCTCGCGCCGCAGCTCTAGATGTCCAATGTTGCACAGCTCGCTACTATCTCACCGCCCGGCACAGAGTGGATGCTTCTTAAGAAACTGGCTGGCTGGAAGACTATCGTTTTATTGGTCTTGATGGGTTGGCTGTACGTCCCTATCCTTCTCCCGCTCGTTCGGCAGTGGTGGACTGATCCCAACTTCTCGCACGGATTCTTCGTGCCGCTCTTTGTCGGGTTTGTGGTCTGGCAAGATCGCGAGCGGCTTGGGAGAGTTTCCCATGCACCGTCGTTCTGGGGCCTGCCAATTATTCTGGTCGCAGTCTTCACCCTGGTATTGGGAGTCTTTGGCGCGGAGTTGTTTCTCTCCAGAATGTCTCTCATACCTCTAATAGCTGGGCTCATCATCTTCTTTCTGGGATGGAAGATGTTACGGGCAATACTATTTCCGCTGCTCTTCCTGATCCTGATGGTCCCAATACCGGCCATCATCTTGAACCAGATCACTTTCCCATTGCAAATTTTCGCGTCGAAGCTTGCTGCCTGGAGCCTCCCCTTATGCGGAGTGCCCGTCCTTAGAGAAGGAAACGTTATTAACTTACCCGCCATGCCCCTCGAAGTCGCCCAGGCGTGCAGTGGGATAAGGTCGTTGTTATCGCTAGCCACGCTCGCAGTCATGTACGGGTATCTGCTCGAAAAACGCGTACTAGTTCGGATTGTGCTCGCGTTGGCCTCTATACCGGTAGCAGTCGCCGCCAACGGCTTCCGCATTTTTGGGACAGGCCTGCTTGTGCATTATTGGGATCCAGAAAAGGCGGAAGGCTTCTTCCACCAGTTCTCGGGGTGGTTGATCTTCGTCGTGTCGCTGCTCTTACTTTTTGGCGTGCATTGGTGCATTAGGTCTTTTCTCGCGCGCAGGGAGTCCGCTCAGTGAAATCCTATTGGCGTTTTCTCATAGCGGCGGCTGTTCTGAGTTGGACTGTAATAGTTCTGCACGCGCGCAACAGCGCGGAGATCATTCCCGCTCGGCCAGCTCTGAGTTCATTTCCTAAGACGCTGAACGGCTGGAGTTCTCTTCGAGATAACCAACTTCCTAAGGAGATCCTGGATATTCTCGGCCCTGGCGATTTTCTGACTCGTACCTACTATCAAGTGGCAACGAATTCACAAGCCGACCTTTTCATCGCTTACTTCCCTAGCCAACGTTCAGGCGACACGATTCATTCGCCGAAAAATTGTTTGCCGGGGGCGGGTTGGAGTCCGATTCAATCAGACCGGATCACCGTGTCCTTGCCAGACCAATCTCCATTTCCCGCCAATCGTTATCTGATCGCCCAGGGAGAGAACCGGGATTTAGTGTTGTATTGGTATCAGGCTCACAACCGGGCCGTGGCGAGTGAATATTCAGCCAAATTCTATTTAGTCGCGGACTCGATCCGTATGCACCGGAGCGACGGTTCCCTCATTCGGCTCGTCACCGCCCTGGATCGTGGCGAGACGATTGATTCCGCACAAGCACGTCTGCTCTCACTGGCAGGCAATATCGTTCCTTTGATTAACGACTATGTTCCACGCTGAAGTTTTACAGCGTTCGCACAGATGCTGGTAACTTTCGAGTAATTTATTTGATGCAGTACCTTGGAAGGTTAATAAAATTCGTAGATTTGTGGCGCGCAAAGCGCCCTTGGGAGACCTTGTAATGAAGCATTCTTCTCTGGTTCGTGTACTTATCGTGCTCGGCTGTCTGGCGGCAGTGCTCACCGGATGCTCGCGCGATCCCAACGTCAGAAAACAGAAATATTTGGAAAGCGGGCAACGCTACTATGACGAAGGCAAATACCGCGAATCCATCATTCAGTTTCGCAATGCGACCCAGCTGGATGGACGTTTCGTCGAGGCCCATTACCAGTTGGCGCAGGCATACATGAAGATGCAGGACTGGCAGCACGCCTACACCGAATTGGCCCGCACCCTCGAGCTAGACCCGGAGTATTACAAGGCGCATATTGACATCGCCAACCTGCTAGCTGCCGACGGCCAGGTGAAGATGGCGCAAGAGCACGTTGATGTGCTACTGCAGAAACAGCCAAACGATCCGGCTACACACATTGCGGCGGCCAACGTTTTAGGAAGGCTGCAACGTCTCGACAAGGCTATCGCTGAAATCCAAAAAGCAATTGCGCTCGCACCGGACCACGGCGATTCCTTTCTGAGCCTCGCCTTGGCCCAGACCATGGCAAACCTGCCGGAGGCCGCGGAAACTAATTACAAAAAAGCTATCGAACTCAAAGCCACCGGCTCAAACCCACGCCTTGCGCTCGCCGCTTTCTATCAGGCGCGAGGGCGCTATGCCGACGCCGAACAACAGGTCCAGCAGGTGATTGCGGACAATCCGAAAGATCCTCAGCCTCGCATATCCTTGAGCAAGCTCTACATCGCTCAGGGAAAACAGGCTGAAGCAGAACAATACATGAAGCAGGTCAAGCGCGAGTTGCCTGACGACTCGAATGCTTACGTTCTGCTGGGCGACTATTACTTTCTGATTGGCGACCTGGATCGCGCTGTAGCGGAATATAGTTCTCTGTATAACGATCATCCCAGTGATCTAAAGGTTAAAAAGAACTACATTCAGCTGCTGATTCTTAAGGGACGATTGGATGAAGCTAATAAGCTGAACGAACAGATCCTTGGATCTAAGGTGCAGGATGACGAGGCTCTGGCTTATCGCGGAGAGATCCAGATTCGTCAAGGCAAGCTCAACGAAGCAGTCCAGACGCTTCAGTCCGTCATCAGCCGGGAACCGGGCATGGCGATTGCTCATTACCAGTTGGGAATCGCCTTCAGCCAAATGGCAGACTACGACCACGCCAGCGCGGAATGGCAGCAAGCCATCCAGTTGCGGCCAGACATGGCTGATGCTCATCGTTGGCTCGCCGCTCTAGCATTGCAGAAGGGCGACATGGCGGCCTTGGAACACTCAGCCAGCGAGATGATTCGCCTACAACCGGGCTCAGCGGATGGCTACGCTATGCGGGCATTCTCCCTTATGGGACGCAAGCAGTTCCCTGCAGCGGAAATGGATGCGCGTAAAGCCCTTCAGATCGCACCCCAAGCCGGCGTGGGCTACCTGGAGATGGGCCACCTCAACGCTCTGCAGCAGAGGTTTTCACAGGCGGAGAACTGGTACAAGCAATCCTTAGCCCACGATCCGAGTTCCGCGGATGCCTTGCGCGGGCTCGTGAACCTTTACATCGCTCAAAAACAAACCGACAAAGCAATCGCTGCGGCCAATGCTCAGATTGCTGCTTCCCCGAATACCAGCGCTTTTTACGCTCTGCTTGGCTCGTTGCTAGTGAACAAGAAGGATTACAAGGGCTCAGAGACCGCGCTGAGAAAGGCCGTTGAACTAGACAAGCATAATACCGACGCGATCGAGACCTTGGGGAGAGTGCAATCGACCGAGGGCGCGGCGGATACCGCACTCGAAACCTACAATAATGGGCTGAAAGACAATCCCAAAGAGGCTGCGCTATACATTTTGTTGGGAGGGGTTTACGAAAGTAAGCATGACTTGGAAAAAGCCAAGACAGCCTACCAGACCGCCTTGCAAATCAAACGCGATGACTCGGTCGCCTCGAATAACCTTGCATACCTGCTGCTTCAAACCGGCGGCAATGCTGACTTGGCGCTGCATCTGGCACAGACCGCCCGTCGCGGTTTGCCAGAGCTTTCTAATGTCGCGGACACCCTGGGCGAAGCCTTTTACCAGAAGGGTGTGTATCAGTCCGCGATCTCGATGTTTCAGGAGGCCATTAAGCTCTCAGCCAAGAACAAAGAACCCGACAGCGCGCTCTATCACTACCACCTTGGACTTGCGTACGCTAAGGCTGAGCAGCCCGCACTCGCCAAGCAGCACCTTGAACGCGTCCTAAAAATCGATCCTAAATATCCTGATGCAGACGATGTTAAGAAGGAGCTCGCACAGCTGAAATCGTAAGCTTTGATTCCCGATCACCAGGAGGCGGTGAGATCTCACCGCCTTTTCTTTGCGCTCTAATTCTCGTGTGGGTCTTACGCACCGGCTGAGAGCTTATGCGCGTTCTTGTTCTGCTGCGCGAGGCCGTACTGGCGGATCTTATACAACAGCGCCTTGTAGCTGATTTGCAGGAGCGCCGCTGCCTGCTTGCGGTTCCAGTTTGTTTCGTCCAAAGCTTTGGCTATCGCCTCAGCTTCAGCCTCATCTTTCGCGCTACGGGCCACCGACTTCAGCCCTCCCGAAGGTTCCGACCCATTGCGCGAAGGTGCGGGATCAAACTGGGCGCCCGAACCATCGGTTCGGGGCTGCAGTTCGTTGATGGCAAGTTTGTCATCCCCAAGCACCAAATACCGTTTAACGAAATTTCCCAGCTCGCGGAGGTTTCCCGGCCAATTGTAGGTCGCACACGCCCGCAACATCTCCACCGAAAACGGCAAGGGTGGCCGCGCGTACTGTTCAGAGAGCTGCGTCATGAAATGTTTAAGCAGAATGGGAATTTCTTCCCTGCGTTCGCGGAGCGGCGGAATTTGTAGCGTAAATGCATTCAGCCGATAGTAGAGATCTTCGCGCAATCGCTTCGCGGCCAATGCCTCTGGAATATTGATGTTCGTTGCCGCCAGAATGCGTACATCCACTTTGACTACCGAGCGGCTGCCTAAGCGCGAGAATTGTTGGTCCTGCAAAACGTGCAACAGTTTCGCCTGCAATGACGGCGGCATTTCGCCGATCTCATCTAGCAGAATCGTGCCCTTGTTGCAGATTTCAAACTTTCCCGGTTTGGCATGGTTCGCGCCGGTAAAGGCGCCCGCTTCGTATCCGAATAATTCACTTTCCAGCAAATCGGCCGGCACTGCGGCGCAGTTCACTTTCAAAAATGTGCGGTGCGCGCGCGGAGAAAGTTTGTGGATCAAGCGCGCCATCACTTCTTTGCCCGTACCGCTTTCACCAAGCATCAGGACGGGAATGTCCACGTGGGCAACCAGTGCTGCTTGCGACCGCAGCTTGCGCATGTTCGCACAGGCGGCCACAAAGAAAGTCTCGTCGCCGAGGTCCTCAACTTCACCGGCATAATTCTCCTGGTTCGTGCCCAGGCACTGATCAATAACGGCATCCAGTTCGGCTTTCTGGAATGGCTTAGTGATATAGTCAGTAGCTCCCAACCGGATCGCCTGCACTACTTTTTTCGTATCGTTGACGCACGAAAGCATCACGACGCGCATGTTCGGCTGCAGCTTGCGCAATCCCTCAAGCGTTTCCAGACCGTCAATGCCAGGCATAAGAAGATCCAGTAGAACGAGGTTCGGCTGCAGCCCCTTCTGCACAAGTTCCAGTGCCTCCTCGCCTGTGGATGCAGTCTGCACAGTGTGGTCATCCACTTCGAGAAGTGTCCGGATGTAGCGCAACATTCCCGGTTCATCGTCCACCAACAAAATTTTCGCTCGTTCGGTCATCACGCTCGTCCCTCGGAATCTCCGGTTGGAGGCTGCATTGGAATTATGAAAGAAAACTTGCAGCCCGCTCCGGGCTCGCTTTCGACCCAAATCTTTCCGCCCATGCCATGGACCAGCCGGCGTGCGATCGCCAGCCCCAATCCCATGCCTTCGGATTTCTCGTTCGTAGGCAGACGGAAAAAGTCGTCAAAGATCTCCAAGTGATATTCGGGGGGAACGCCCGGCCCGGTATCGGAAACGCTGATCTTGACCGAGTTCGGCTGCATCAGCGGACGCCGGCGTCGTTCCTGTCCTCCGGCGGGTTTGTTCCCTGTACGCCGCTCCCACATGTAAGGTTCAGCATGGAGCCACACCGTGCCACCGCCTGGCGTGAACTTCGAAGCGTTTTCCAGGAGATTTGAAACAATGCGCTCAACCTTCGGTGCGTCGAATGGGAACTCCTGCAATTTGTCGTTTGCAAGGAAATAGAGGGCAAGGCCAGTCTCCTGAAAACGCGGAGACCACAATCGGCAGACTTCCGACAAACAAGCGTTGATGTTGCCCGGCTCGAACCTCATCTTGAGTTCGCCGGTTTCGAGCACGCTGAAACTCAGGAAATCCTGAATGTAGTGTTGCAGACGTTGCCCATTAGCGCGCATGTCGCGCAGCACTTCTCGCTGGCGCTCATTCAGCCCACCCAGCTTTTCACTCTGCAAGAGTTCGACGTATCCGTTCAGAATCGCCAAGGGTGTCTTAAGATCGTGCGCAGCTGAGGCAAGCGCGTTGGTGGTCCGCAGGTACCGTTCTCGCAACTGCGAATACTCCTGCAGCTCGGGGACGCTCAAAGATTGCTGCTGCCGGGGAGCCGACGCCACCGTCGGCGCAGATGCTTCCTTAGACATTGAAGACACTTCCGCCATGTTTTTGAATTTGCTACTTCTGGGGGAGGGAAAATCTCGAGCTGGGCTGGACTACTTTCGGACCAACCACTGCCGAAATCCTAGGGTACACAGCCGTGCACTGTCAACGAAAAATGCAAAAGATTGATCACTTTCGGTAAATGCTTTCCAATGTTTAACACCCCTTTAACCTCCAAAAGCCAGAATAACCAGAGCTGAAACTGCTATGGCGCGGAGAAACCGCATCTCTTAACCAAGTTGGCGGCAATTGTCGGCCAAAAGCTCGTAATCCCCGTTCTTTGTGTGGTTTGTTTGGCCCCTAAGGTGCGGTAAAACCGTCAATCCTGCTTTAGGGGGCATTGAGTTTTGGATCGCAGAAAGCCTGAATTGGAGCGACGCGAGTGGTCTCGTCTGCCCCTTCCGATTCCAATTTTCGTCCGCAGCCATGAGCAAGACGGCAAGGACTTCTTGGAATTTGCCACCGCGCTGAACATTTCCGCCGGCGGAGCCCTGGTGGCGGTCCACCGTCCCTTGCGGCCCCAGGCCGAGGTTTCGCTCGAAATCCCCAGCGCTCCACTGGCAGCTTCTGCGCCGGTTGGAAAGAACTCGCGAAATTTGCGGGCGAAAATCGTTCGTGTGACCCATGCCGATGGTTATCACCTTCTTGGAATGAAGTTCAGCCAGCCGCTCTTGGCGCCTGCCGTTCGCCGCTCATCCGCCCGAAGGAAAGTCGTTTCTTCGATGTGAAAATCTTTTCCTACCGCTTCTATCTGTTTTTACTCACGTTACGCTGACGGTTACCACGCAAATCGCTTGCCCTCGACCACTCGTAAGTACCTGCAATTGCGTTGGTTGATTCTCAATTCCTGATCTGGACCGATATCCGTCCCCGTTTGGCTCGTCGTGTGCACAATTCAAGGCTGCTCAAGGAGCCGTGCCTCTATATGTCCACTGCAGTGACAAATTCTGTCAGTTCCCTCGCACAGTCAGTAGGCGAAATTCCACCTGAATCAGTCGTCTTCGGGCAATCCGAGGCCATGCAGGCGCTCCGCAGCCGCCTCGACAAGGTCGCGGCAGCGAACGTTCCCGTCCTTATTCATGGCGAGAGCGGAACCGGCAAAGACATCATCGCGCGGCTCGTGCACGGTCTTTCTCCGTGGAAGTCGGGCCCGTTTGTGAAGGTGAACTGTCCGGCGATTCCCGGCACGCTGCTCGAAAGCGAACTTTTCGGATACGAACGCGGCGCATTCACCGGCGCATATGGCTCGAAGCCCGGCCGTGTGGAAATGGCGCATCGTGGTACGCTTTTCCTCGACGAAATCTCCGAGCTCGACATGCCCCTGCAATCTAAGCTATTGCAGCTTTTGCAGGACGGCCAATTCTGTCGCATCGGCGCTCAGGCTGATAAAAAAGTTGAAGTCCGCATCGTCTGCGCCACCAATCGCAAGCTCGAAGAAGAAATTGAAAACGGAACTTTTCGTCAGGACCTCTACTACCGGATCAACGTGGTCAACTTATATATGCCGCCATTGCGCGAGCGTCGCGGCGACATCGGAACGCTGGCAGCTTATTTCCTCGAATTCTACAATCGCAAATACAACTGTAAGGCCCGTCCGCTCTCTTCCGAGCTGATGGAAGTCCTCCAGAAGTATCATTGGCCCGGCAACATTCGCGAGCTTGAGAACGTACTGAAACGCTATGTGATCCTCGGCACCGAGGACGCCATCAGCAATGATCTTCAGCCCCGGGACGCAGACCTGCTGGCGCAGGAAATTAATTTCGACGGCCCAATTTCCCTGAAGAAGCTAACTCGACAGGCAACCCGCGCGCTCGAGCGCAAGATCATTCTCAAGGTCCTGCACAATCATCATTGGAACCGCAAGCAAGCCGCGAAGACTTTGAACATTAGTTACCGCGCTCTTCTTTATAAGATCCGCGACGCTGGCCTACCTCCCAACCGCGCCCGCCGTCCACCGGAAGCGGTTAAGAGCCAAGTCGCCGCGGACTAAGGGGCCATCCATTCAATTGGTCTGGTCGTCCCTTGCCAATTAGGGATAAGTTAGCCTTTCGCCTATTGACTGCTAATGGGCTCCGTAATATCTTCTACCCACTTCCCCGCGCAGTTATACGTGTGTCCAAATACGGGTTGCGGAGGGCTGCCGTGTCGCTTCGTCGTCTGGCGTGGTCGCTTTGGCTCACAGTTCTGTCAGTTCTAACCGTGGTGAGTTGTTTCCCAGTTCATTCGAACGCGGAGGCCATTCCGCCCACTACACCAGCAGAACTCTCAATGACCAGCGAACCGCTTGCTCCCGGTGCGCCTGCCATCATTTTGTTCCGACAGGTGGAGCGTGACGATAGCGGCCTAACGGGACACGAAAACAGCTTTTTTCGGATCAAGATCCTTAAAGAAGAAGGAAGAAAACATGCAGATATAGAAATTCCCTTCTACAAGGAATTCGGCATTAACGTTGTGAATATCAAGGCGCGCACGATCCATTCCGATGGTTCAAGCGTGAACTTCGAAGGCAAGCCATTCGACAAAGCCATCGCCAAAGCAAAAGGGCTGAAGTACATGGCGAAAACCTTCACCCTTCCTGACGTTCAGGTCGGCAGCATCATCGAATACTCATACACAATCAATCTTCCCGAGTACTCTCTCCTCAACTCTCAGTGGATTCTCAGTAACGAGCTCTTTACGAAGCAAGCAAGATTCTCATTGAAGCCGTATACGAGTGGCTACTCCAATCTGCATGTCAGGTGGAGTTGGAATCTTCTGCCGGCAGGCACGACACCCGCCAAAGAAGGTCCAGATCACATCATCCGCATGGAGGCAAGTAACATTCCCGCGTTCCAAACGGAAGATTTCATGCCGCCTCCAGACGAGTTGAAGTCGCGCGTGAACTTCACGTACACCGATGACTTCGAGAGCAAGGACGCGACCCAGTTCTGGAAAAAATATGGCAAGAAGCTCAACGGCGAGGTCGAGGCCTTTGTAGGAAAACCCAAGGCAATGGAGCAGGCTGTGACACAGATCGTTTCAGCCGCCGACTCTCCTACAACGAAGTTGCAGAAGATATATGCCCGTGTTCAACAACTTCGCAATACGTCTTACGAGGTTGAAAAAACCGAGAAAGAACAGAAGCGTGCTAAGGAAAAGGAAAACTCAAATGTAGAGGACGTCTGGAAACGGGGGTACGGAAACGGACGGGAGTTGAACTGGCTTTTCCTCGCTTTGGCGCGAGCGTCGGGTTTGCAGGCGAATTCGGTGTTCTTGTCAGAGCGGCGTCATTACTTCTTCGATCCCGTCATGATGGACACCAACAAGCTCGATGCCGACGTCGTAGTTGTCAAGATGGATGGCAAGGACGTCTTTTGTGACCCGGGTGCAGCCTTCACGCCGTTCGGGTTGCTGGAGTGGCCCGAAACCGGCGTTCCGGGATTGCGCCTGGACAAAGATGGCGGCTCGTGGATTCAGACAGCAATACCTCAGAGTGGAGATTCCCGTATTGTTCGAAAGGCAGACCTCACTCTGACGGACACTGGCGATGTGGAAGGAAAGGTTGCCATCACCTTTACCGGTCTCGAGGCCCTCCGGTGGCGGGTTGAAGAACGACACGAGGATGAGGCCGATCGTAAGAAAGTCCTGGAGGATCTGGCCAAAGAGTACATCCCGGCGGCGTGTGAGATTGAGCTAACTAATAAGCCAGACTGGGCTAGTTCCTCGGTTCCATTGATTGCGGAATTCAAGTTGAAAATTCCAGGATGGGTTGCGGGCGCGGGCCGCAGGGCGATGTTGCCGGTTGGGCTGTTCAGCGCAACCGAGAAGCAAGTATTTGAGCACGAGCAACGCGTCCATCCGATTTATTTTGAATTTCCATCACAAAAGGAAGATGATCTAACGCTTGCTTTACCCCAAGGGTGGACCGTCAGCAGCGTACCCAAGGCGCAAAATGACGATGCCAAGGCGGCGCTTTATTCATTGCAAGTGGAAGAAGCAAAGGGAACAGTCCATGTCACTCGCAAGCTGAATTTTGACCTGCTCATGCTGGACGTCAAGTATTACCCCGCACTACGAAACTTCTTTCAAACTGTGAGGACTGGCGATGAAGAACAAGTTGTCCTGCAGCCTGGCAAGGCGAACGCAAGCAACTAGTTGGGCGGCGTGTGCGGTGTGGCTTACGGTGGCGGGTTGCGTGATAAGCGCCCCTGCTCCTGCCAGAGCCGACGCTCCGCAATGGATGCACGTCCTAGTAAACGTCCCAGTTCCGGCCCACGATGAAAAGACAAATGCGGTGCTCCTTTACGAGGAGGAGAACGTCAACGTCATCTCCACTGACAAAATCAAAACCGTCGTCCGGCGTGCTTACAAGATCCTGCGTCATGACGGCCGCGATTTTGGAACCGTGTTTGTACACTTCAATTCTCCGGGCCAAAAGATCAACGGATTGCACGGTTGGTGTATTCCCGCACAAGGCAAAGACTACGAAGTGAAGTCTAAGGAGGGCGCAGAGATTTCACTTCCGAAAATTGAAGGAAGTGAACTCATTACAGACGTGAAAGCCAAGGTCATCGACATTCCCGCCCCTGATCCGGGAAACATCATCGGGTACGAATATGAACTGGAAGAGCAACCGTTGGTTTTGCAGGAAGGGTGGAACTTTCAAACGCAGATTCCTGTACGGGAAACTCACTATCAACTGCAACTTCCTTCGGGATGGGAATACAAAGCTAATTGGCTGAATTATGCGGAGGTAAAACCCACTCCCGCAGGATCGAATGTTTGGCGTTGGACTGTTTCTGAGGTGAAGGCGATCCGGGAAGAGGAACGGATGCCGCCTCGGGCGGGCGTCGCGGGAGAGATGATTGTGTCCCTCTTTCCGCCGGGAGGAACTTCAAACAAGGCATTCAGCGATTGGCGCGAGATGGGAACTTGGTACAGAGGCCTGGTTGCTGGCCGACTGGACGCATCAGCGGAGATCAAGCAGAAAGTCGCGGCTCTGACTGCTTCGTCGCCAAGGACGCTCGACAAAATGAGAGTTCTGGCCAACTTCGTCCAGCACGACATTCGCTACGTAGCCATCGAACTTGGAATCGGTGGTTTGCAGCCGCATTCCGCCGCCGACGTATTCACGCATCACTATGGAGACTGCAAGGACAAGGTCGCGCTGATGAGTTCCATGCTGCACGAAATCGGCGTGGATTCTTACTACGTAGTCATCAACTCCGAGCGCGGTTCCGTTGCCTCGGAAACTCCTGCTAACGTCGAAGCATTTGATCATGCCATTCTCGCGATCAAATTAAGCGACGACGTAAAAGACGCATCCCTCGTTGCCACGCTGCAACACCCTAAGCTCGGAAGAATCTTGTTCTTCGATCCGACAAACGAACTCACCTCGTTTGGCCAGATCAGAGGCCATCTGCAAGCGAACTATGGCTTGCTGGTCACGCCCGACGGCGGCGAATTAATTCAATTGCCGATGCAGCTTGTGGCGACGAACGGCGTTCGTCGCACCGCGAAGTTATCGTTGAGCCTCAACGGCAACCTGCAAGGAGATGTGCAGGAAGTACGGCTGGGCGACCGGGCAGCGTCCGAACGTTGGGCTTTGCGCACCGTCAGCAAAGACGCCGATCGCATTAAACCAATTGAAAATCTGCTGGCCAGCTCTCTTGCAAATTACGTGATCACCAAAGCAATTATCGAAAACCTGACTCAGACCGATCAGCCTTTCGGTTTCAAGTACTCGTTTGAAGCGCGCAATTATGCAAAGAACGCCGGCGACCTCCTCCTGGTAAGGCCACGAGTGCTCGGAGTGAAGAGTAGCGCCATTCTCGAAACCAAAGAACCGCGCCAGTTCCCTATCGAATTCGAGGGCCCGGTTCAGGACACTGACACGTTCGAAATCACATTGCCCGCGGGCTACGAGGTGGACGATTTGCCCCCACCGGTTGATGCTGACTTTAGTTTCGCCAGCTATCACTCAAAAACTGAAACGAAGGGGAACGTGATCGCCTATACCCGCACCTTCGAAGTAAAGGAGCTCAGTGTTCCGGTAAGCAAGGCCGAGGAATTAAAAAAGTTTTATCGCATTATTGCCAGCGATGAGCGAAGTACCGCGGTGTTGAAGACTTCCAAATAGATCGGGTCAACGGGTCTTGGCGCGAGCTTCCGATGTACGCACCCTTTGAAAACCACAAAGGGTGGGGCAACCTTCATTTGTGGTGGTGCACACTAAAAAGGTGGGCAGCCCTCCGTTCCTTTTAGTTATTGAGAATTCTCTCCGATGTTCCTATTGAAAATATGTTCCGTGCGGCGCATTGGGGTCTTGGGGTTGGCCTGGATCGTCATTGCGCCTCAGCTGATTCGACCTCAAACTGTCGGCAGCGCCTCGAGAACGATACACGTCAATCTGGAACAGTACGGGTGGCGACGACTACCTCCACCGCGCCGACACGAGTCCTGGCCAACGGAGGCCAAACTCATGAGGGTCGATTCCACGGGGCGGGTGCTGGTCGGGTATCCCGCTCGCGAAGGCAATGAGTTAGCAATAAGGGGAAATCCGAGGCTCTTGTTTCACATTCTTCGCTTTACGTCAGACGGGAAATTGGACCTCTCTGTTTCGCTGCCGACAGACAACATTCCCCACAACGCGATTTTTCTCGACGCCCACGATCATCTCCTCGTTGTCGCAAATGGGTTGTTGCAGATGCTGACGGGAGACGACGAGATGCCGGTCCAGCAGCGCACGTGGAGGGTGATAACCTCTTGCTCGTGGCCCGCGGAGGGCTGCCGCGTCGAACAATCTCCCACGCGCCAGCAGTTGTTCATTACCAAATGTCCGGAATCGAATCCATTCTGTGAGATACCCGGTCTCACGGTTTACGATACCTCCTTACGCGAACCGCAATCCACAAAGACCTGCACTCGACGTGGTGGCAGAACGACCGACAAGTTTGGGTATCTGTCCGGATGGGACAAAGGTTATTACACCCGCCGCTATCCTTTGTGCGGAGCGGATACTCCTCAAGACTTGCCCGTACACGATGCCGTATGCGCCGTTCTGAATGACAGTTTATTTGTCGTGCGCAGCGGGAAGGACGAGCGGCTGCTCGCAGTGATAACAGAGCAAGGAGACACCAAGTTTCAGCTGCACCTGCCAAAACACGACACGCCTGCCTCAAACATCGATTATGTGAAAGGGGATGCTGTGGGGAAATCGCTTTGCTATTGTACTTGACACATGGCGCGGTGGCAGCTCGACGTTGGATATCTCAGGCCACCTCACTGCCAGAAGGGTAGTCGTTTACAGCTCTGAATCAGGTTCCGAACTAGTTAGCGTCGGCGTGTATCCTCCAGTTCCTCACTATGGCATGGCTCTCGGAATCGTCCCTGGATTCACGTTTGATCTTAGTTCCACCGGCCGAGTCCTTGCCGTTTTGTCGGAAGGGATATTAACCATCATCAGAATCTCTGAGTGATCGAGTCCCAAGCTGGCCTTGTCTGATCTGTGGAAAATTCTTGTCAAGCCCCTTCCCAGCCTCGATTTCCTCTAACCTCCTGATTTCAACCCGGAAATAAACTTCCGAAACATGGCACAATCGCCCCTTTCAGAGTGCTACTCTGGATATAGCAATCAGAAATCTCAAGAGCGCGGACTATGTCCGCGCTCTTTCCATTTGGGGCTAAACCTTTGGGATTCTCAAAAGAAACCATCGAATACGAACTTCAGCACGCAGCCAAACTCCACAACAAAAATCGCGGTGAGCTCGCCGAGCTCGCCTTCATGCGCAAGGCCGCAAGTCTTGGATTCTCCGTTGCCAAGCCTTGGGGCGAAAGCGAGCGCTACGACGTTGTCGTTCGTTCCGAGAGGGTTTTCTGGCGAGTTCAAATCAAGTCCGTCTGGCGCATGGCCCCAACAAGAGGTCACTATCGTGTACGGACCGTCAACTGTCTCGAGATTTGCTACACACCGGACGAAATTGATTTCCTGGTCGCGTATGTCTTCCATGAGCACAGTTGGTACGTCTTTCCCGTCAGCATCATCGGAAACCGCAAAGCCGTTTTCATTACTCCGGGATCAACAAAGTCTCGCTACGAACAATACCGCGAAGCCTGGAAGCTCATGCGAGCCGGTATTTCTGAGTCAGCCGACGGTGAAACAGGGGGCCAAGCGAAACCGGCAGCAGCAGATGCAGCTCCCGCCGAATTAGTGCAACTCTTGCTGTGAAGACGAGTGGAAGCGAAGCGTTCGTGTCACGGGATGGCTTCAGCCGTACCAATTCAAGGACTGATTTGTGGCATGTGAGCTGCGCGAGCAGATGAACACTGCCGCAACCTGAAATTGCGACCCACCCTGGGACGCAAAAACGGAGCGCCGGAACGACGCGCCCGATTCCCGCCTACCGCTGCTCGATCGGCGCCCAGTGCTGCGGATAGGCTGGGCCGATGTAGTCGGCGCGGGGACGAATCAAGCGATTGTCATCTAGCTGCTCAATCACGTGCGCGCTCCAGCCGCTTATTCGCGACACGGCAAAGATCGGCGTGAACAAATCCACATTAATTCCCAGCACGTGATAGGTTGACGCTGAGTAGAAGTCCACGTTGGCATTTAACTTCTTCTCTGCCTTCACGAACTGCTCGATTTTGCGCGACATTTCAAACCACTTCGGCTCGCCGCTTGATCGTCCAAGGTCTTCCGACATTTTGCGCAAGTGCGTCGCCCTTGGATCTTCCGTGTGGTACACGCGATGCCCGAAGCCTGAAATCTTTTTCTTCTGCGCCAGCATGTCTCGCACATACTCGACCGGATCGCCGCCAGCAGAATCAATCTGCGAAAGAATTCGGAATACAGCTTCATTCGCCCCGCCATGAAGTGGGCCTTTGAGGGCTCCGATAGCAGACGTGATCGCAGAATGCATATCAGAGAGCGTTGCAGCGGTTACGCGAGCAGCAAAAGTTGAGGCATTCAATTCGTGATCGGCATGAAGAATCAGCGCAATGTCGAGAGCACGTTCGGCGGTCTTCGACGGAGCTGTGCCATTTAACAGCAGAAGAAAATTCGCTGCGTGCGAAAGCGCGGCATCAGGTTTAACAACGTCCTTGCCTTTTCGCAGGCGATCGTAAGCCGCCACAATCATCGCTATCTGTGAAGTCAGGCGAATGGCTTTGCTTACATTGCTGGCATGATCATTATTCTTCTCTTCCGGATCGTAGAGGCCCAAGGTTGAAACCGCCGTCCGCAGAACATCCATCGGATTGGAGCCCTTCGGCGCATTCCGCAGGAACTCGATGATCGCGGGATCCAGCTTGCGCTCTGCCGCTAGCCGCTGTTGCAAATCCTTCAACTCACTTCGAGTGGGCAGTGATCCGTTCCACAACAAATAGCAGGTCTCTTCGAATGTAGAATTGTCGGCGAGTTCGTGAATGTCTATCCCGCGATAAGCGAGAACGCCCTGATCGCCATCGATGTAGCATATCTTGGAAGTGGTCGCGACAATCCCTTCCAGCCCTTTGGGCGCGTGCGTCATAAGAGTGGACATTAGCTCCTCGCTCGGCGTTTCGTCGCACAATCGGCCAAAAACGGCCAACCAACTTTTATACGCCAAACTAGAGCAAGTTTCCAAGGTGACGAACGTTCCCTGAAGGTACCGGTGTCTCCCGAATTGGGGATGAAGCATGAATGTTCCCGTTTACAATCGAACCATGCGTTGGTGCGTTTTTTTGGCGCTCTTGACCGCGCTACTTGCGCTCGAGGCGCGCGCGGAGAAGGCTTCTGCCTTGCTTCCCTGCCCTCCAGGCGCAAGTGAGACACAGTGCAATCCTTCGTCGCACGAGTTAAAGGAAGCCAAAGCTGCCTTTTCCAGGGGATTGAAGATCCAGCAGAAGGAGCCTGACCAGGCCTACCGCGAATTCGAGCGTGCCGCCAATATCGTTCCCCGAAATATTGAATATGTGACGGCACGAGAACTAGCAAAGCAGCAACTGGTTTCGAACTACATCCAGCGCGGCAATCAGGACCTCGAGGCGGGCAAAAAGGTGGAAGCCCTTGCCGATTTTCGTAGCGCAATGAATCTTGATCCGAGTAATCAGTTTGCCCAGGAGCGATTGGTGGATGTAGTCGGCACCTCGGCACCGAAGGTCACAGCTCCGCCGCGCGTGGTGGAAGAATCTCTTGAGCTTCGGCTATCACCAAATCAGAATCGGGCGAGCTTTCATTTTCGCGGTGACAGCCGAGAGTTGCTCAACTCCATTGCCAAGGCTTATGGAATTTCGGCGCAGATCGAAGATTCGGTAACTTCTCGCCGCGTTTCCTTCGACATTGATGACATTGATTTCTACAAAGCCATGCTCGTCGCCGGGCAAGTCACCAAGACATTCTGGACGCCACTTGGCGATAAGCAGATGTTGGTCGCCGGAGATACTGCCGAGAACCGGCGGCAATATGAGCGCATGGCTATGCGCACGTTTTATATTCCGGGGATTGATACACCCCAAGCATTAAACGATGTAATGAACATGCTTCGGAATCTGTTTGAAATCAGATTCATCACTCCGAGTGTGGGAAACTCAACACTAGTGGTGCGCGCGCCGCAAAATCTTCTCAATGCTGCTACGCAGCTGTTGGAGAGCCTCGATGTCACGCGGCCCCAAGTAATGCTCGACATCAAGGTGTATCAAGTCAGCAACACGCTCATGCGTAACATGGGAGTGCACATTCCCAACCAGTTCAATCTTTTCAATATTCCCGCAGGCGCCTTGGCGGCGCTCGGTGGCCAAAACATTCAGGACCTGATTAATCAATTGATTGCGAGCGGCGGCATCAACCAGGCGAATAACATGGCGATCTCGGCGCTGCTCGCGCAGCAGCAAAGCCAGCAAAACTCGATCTTCAGCCAGCCGTTAGCGACGTTTGGTGGCGGCAAAACCCTGACCGGTGTGAGCCTCGATCAGCTGAGTGCGCAACTTTCGCTGAATCAATCCTGGGTAAGAACTCTCGACCACGCGACGCTGCGGACCTCACAAGCGAATGATGCCACTTTTCGAATGGGCAGCCGGTTCCCAATTCTCAACGCCAGCTTTGCTCCCATTTTCAACAGCTCGTCCATTTCGCGTGTCATACAAAACAACAGTTTTCAGGCTGCATTCCCCTCCTTCAACTACGAAGACCTGGGATTGACCATCAAGGCAAAGCCTGCGATCAGCGAGTCGGAAGTGCGGCTAGAGCTGGAAATCAATCTGAAGTCGCTGGCGGGACAGTCCATCAATGGCGTGCCGGTTATTGGTAACCGCGAGTACAAAGGCAGCATCGCGTTGCTGGATGGCGAGCCAGCGGTCGTGGCCGGCGAGGTCACTCACAACGAAACTCGCGCGTTGAGTGGAATTCCTGGCCTGGGAAGCATACCGGGATTTAACAAGATCGCAACGACCAACAGCAAGCAAATCGAAGACGACGAACTGCTGGTTGTAATCACTCCTCACATCGTGAACCGCGGGACCGGGCAAGCGACAGAAGTTTATTTATCGAAGTAGATGATCCTGCTCCATTGATAGCAAACCCATCAACTAAGACTCTCCGCAAACGCAAGAGGATAAAGCTGCTCAAGTGGCACCGGCGCAATTGGTTCGCGGAACTGCCACGGGTTCCCGGTCGTGCCTTCCGACGGAACTTTTTCTATTTCTGCTTCGCGGCAAAATCCACTAATTGTTTCAGGACGTCGTAATTGTTCCCGTTCACGCCTACCGGTCTTCCATTGATAAAGAGTGTCGGGGTGGAGTTCACATCCAGACCTTTGCCCAGATTTACGGAAGCTTCGACGCGCGCTTGGGCGTCGCTTTGCGTCGAGCATGCGGCAACATCCGGCCCCTTCACGCCCGCCTTGTCCGCCAGTTCGGTCAATTTCTGGTCGGCGTTCTCCGCGGTGATTTCCGCTTGCGCCTCATAAACGCTATCAATGAACTTCCAGAATGCGTCATTCGAGAGTTTGGCAGTGCAATCCGCATACGCAGCCCCCTTTTGTGCCCAGTTATGCATCGGGAGCGGGAAATTTTGGAACACGAAATGGATATTGGATTCTTCTTTGAGCAACCGCTCGATGGTCGGATTCGCCTCTTTGCAATGCGGGCATTGCAAATCGCTGAACTCGACAATAGTCACCGGGGCATTCGCTGGCCCACGCGTTGGGCCAGTTGCCTTTTTCTGCAGTTCGAGCCGGGCTGCTTCGAATGGATGTTTGCCGAACGGAATAATGTCTCCCACGACTGCATGTTTCCCGTCAGCGGACACTAAGAATTTTTGCCCGCCTTGCCCCTGCGGGCTGCTCATTTGCACATTTACTTCCGCCAGTCCCTCGGCTTTGCTGGGCTTGATGCTCACGATCTTCCACGTCAGCTGCGGATCGTAGCCGAAGGTCTGTTGCAGGAACGCGTTCACCATGTCTTCCGATGGCATAGGTGTCTCGCTTCCATTGTGATGAGTGCCCGAAGCCGAAACCCCGCCGACTGTCTTAGGCTTAGCGGGCTGTTGCTGTCCGATAGCCGACATCCCTGCAATGACAAGTAAGCTAGCGACTGCGAGTTTTCGCACCATAGTCTTCCTTAGGTTCAGAGGTCGGCCTTGGCGGCAATGGGAAAACGGCGGCCATATCCGAAGGCTTTGGGGGAAATCTTGATTCCGGGCGCGGCCTGCTGGCGCTTGTATTCGTTGCGCTCCACCATGCGAATCACGCTCTTGACCAAGTCGAGATCGAAGTCGTGTTCGCGAGAAATCTGTTCGGCAGAGTGCGCCTGCTCAACATAGTCTTCCAGGATAGCATCGAGAACTTCGTAATCCGGCAGAGTGTCGCTGTCCTTCTGGTTAAGACTCAGCTCAGCCGATGGCGGCTTTTCAAGTGTGGCTTGCGGAATTACCGGCTTCCGCGAATTCACGTAATGACTCAGGCGATAGACGAGAGTCTTGGGAACGTCATTAATGACGGCAAGTCCGCCCGCCATATCGCCGTAGAGCGTGCAGTAGCCGACGCCTAACTCACTCTTGTTCCCCGTGCTCAGAACCAGAGCGCCGAACTTATTTGAGAGCGCCATCAACAGTGATCCACGAATTCTCGATTGAATGTTTTCTTCCGTAACATCTTCGCGACAGTCCTTGAAAACAGATGCCAGTATGGCTTTGTATTCGTCAAAGATATCGCCGATCGGGAGGATTTCGAAATTGATCCCGAGGTTCTCTGCCAAAGCGCGCGCATCGGCAATTGATCCCGGCGAAGAATAGGGCCCAGACATGCCGACCCCGGTCACGTTTTCAGCTCCAATGGCGTCCACCGCAATAGCAGCCGTAAGAGCGGAGTCTATGCCACCACTCAGCCCGATGATCACTCTCCGAAAACCGCATTTCGAAACATAGTCGCGGGTTCCGAGCACCAGAGCAGCAAAGATGCTGGCTTCCTCGCCTTCAATTTGATCGTGCATTTCACCGGTGAGTGAGTCGGAGTCAAACAAAATCAGATCTTCTTCGAAAGACTTTCCCCGAGCGATGACGTTGCCCTCCCGATCAAACACCAAGCTCGAGCCATCGAAGACCAAGCTATCGTTTCCTCCGACCTGATTTACGAATGCCACCGGCACACGATCATTTCGCGCTATGGTCGCAAGCATGTCATGCCGCAACTCGCGTTTATTCGCCCAGAATGGCGAAGCAGAAATGTTGAGCACAAAATTTCCGCCAGCATGTATGAGCGCCTCAACTGGATCTACGGTATACAGGCGACGGTGCCAGAAATGCTTGTCGTTCCAAGCGTCCTCGCAGATCGTCAACGCCATCTGCTTTCCACAAAATGGAAACAAAAGTTGACTGCGGGCAGGCGCAAAATTTCGCATCTCATCAAAGACGTCGTAGGTGGGCAACAGCATTTTGGATTGAACAAACTTAATACGGCCATCCATGAGCAGTGCGGCAGAATTCATCACTGATTTGCCGGTCTCAGCCTGGGCAGGAGTTACAAGGCCGCAAATGACTGCAATCCCGTGCGTCTCGGCAGCAATGTCCTCCGCAGCCTCACGATTGTGTTGAACAAACGATGCGCGCTCGACCAAGTCGCGGGGAGGATATCCGCAAACCGATAGTTCAGGGAAGAGGATGA